>Ga0315545_1000465_pt1 | contig 42600 bp, 32 predicted proteins | sample SalMarSW160210MG_FD_203096 | JGI IMG/M metagenome (GOLD analysis project Ga0315545, IMG submission 203096) | Salt marsh sediment microbial communities from the Plum Island Ecosystem LTER, Massachusetts, United States - Salt Marsh Sediment SW1602-10 ...
AAGCTTTCCGATAGTGAATCTCCCCTTAATCCCCTCCTTAACAAGGAGGGGAAAGTTCCCTCTCCTTTTTAAGGAGAGGGCTAGGGTGAGGTTAAATAGTAGGTCAAGCATGGCGTAGCCTGCTTGACAAGATAGTTGTAAACTATTTTTCCGGACATCGATTACCACTGAACTACCTTATCAATACGTTTTTCCTGATCCACTTTGGTCCAAAGCAGATACCATGCTGTTAAGGAGATGGAAGTCTGCACTTTTTTGTAAACATATGGAAGCTACCCGGATTTCCTGCACCCCTATGATCTGTTTGATATCATCTATTAACGCTGGTGTGTTCAAAAGTACAAAGATACCAATTATTCTGGTATCCAAAACTTCTCTTTCTAAATGTTTAAAATGATCCCAGAATATTTGCATTTCATGATTAAGTTTAAAATTCAGGTGAGATTCGTTTTTGCCCTTAATGAACATCTTCCCCTTATTTAGGATTTTACTGATAGAAATAGCAATGATGCCTTTAGAATTCGGTATATTTAATCTATCCAATGAGGTAGTTAGTTGCTTTTTGGCAATCATAAAATTCTCATTAACCGAATTTGGGGTTTGTGGTCTCTTACATTCTAACAAAATGTGTTTCGACTCAAACATGCAATGTGCATCTGAATATGAATCGAAAAATGGCTGAAAGCCAGATGCTTTCAAATGAGCGATCATGTTAAGTTCGAACAAAAAATCCCTTGGTTGACCTGAACTTTTTGTTGGATCCTCCTGGTCGATCATCAAAGGTCCTTGAACAACTATTTTCAAGCGTTCTTTAAGAGATTTCGAATCGACATCTTTAAGTTGTTGATAAATAGTTGAGAATTCACTACTCTCCGTGAGTGAAAACATAACTTCCTTGAAGTCTGTTAACTTGATAAATTCTTCGATCCTTCCCTCTTTGTTATATTGGCTAAGCATCTCTATGTTTTTCCTATACTTTTCGAATCGAGAACCATCAAAACTAATATTCAACTGCTTAAACCAATCTTCAACATTGTAAAGTTCTTGTATTATCTTTTCGTATGATTGTGTTCCGACAATACGCCCCATTTTACTTCCTTCTTCTTAAGAGATTGTTTTCAATCCGTTAAACTTTTTTACTGCCTCCGCCATATTTTTCAGCTTTTTCTGTGCCTCGGCATGAGGAAGAAATTCCAGTCCGCAGGAAGGGTTGATAAAAATTCTGTCCTGGGGGATTTTCTTGGTAATCTTCTCAAAGAGAGCACAAAGCTCGGACTGGTTTTCCATCTTGGTGTTTCGCGCATCCACACAACCAAGCCCAACCTCTTTTTTCCCATCATATTGTAAAAGTAAATCTAAATTTTCTTTTTTGCTCACCACATCCACGCCCAGCATGTCAACTGAAAGATCGAAAAGATCAGGAACCAGTTTTTTTATGGAACCAAAATAAAGATACAGGGCGAACTTAGTTTTTATCCCGTTGGTAATTATCTTTAAAGACTCCTCCACCAGTTTGAGTCTATCTGGATGGAAGCATAAAGACGGTTCATCAATCTGTATTAGCTTTGCGCCTTCTCCATTAAGTTTCTCCGCCTCCTTATGCAAAATCTCCGCTAAATCCAAAACCAGGTTTTCCTCATCATGATAGAATTCATCTGAAGATAATTTAGCAAAGGTAAAAGCTCCCACTATGACCGGTTTAACCTTTTTTGGGGAATTTGCTTGGGTGAACTTGAATTCCTCCTCCACCGAAAAGTTTGCAAAAGATAGCTTCGATTTAATGATGGGACGACGGTAATAGACATTGTTATCAAAGAACCTCAAGAGTCCGCCGATTTCGATTCCATAAATGTTTTTGGCAAACGGTGTGACCAGATCATCCCAGCGAATCTGCCCGTCCGTGATCAGATCCACCCCAGCTTCCTCCTGCTCTCTTATCACCCTTTTTAAGGTATCCTGGTATGCTTGCTCCAGCTCTTCTTTTGTGATCTTTTTCTGATCAAATCTGTTCCGTGCTCGCCGAAGATTGACGGAGGTTTTATCCTCAGTTATCTTGGGATAGTTTCCCACCACCGTGGTTTTAAGCATGGTTTTTCCCCTGACCCTTGCCACTTGTCCCCAGGGTCAGGGGGCAAGGGGCAAGGAGATGTTTTACTTTTCCAACAGGTTTTTTATGATCTTCTCCAATTGATCGATCTGGAAGGGCTTATTTATGATGAAGTCAACCTCTGAATCCTTCATCTTATCAGGATCAGGATCGATTCCCCAGCCGGTTATAACTACTACCGGAACATGCGGATTCTTTTGCTTGACCGCATTAGAGACCTCCCAGCCGGACATGTCCGGCATCCCCAGATCGGTTATTACCAGATCATACATATTTTTTTCAAACATCTCCACCCCATCCTTACCGCAGGAAGCCACCTCGGATTTATAATTCATCCTCTCCAGAACATCGACTAAAAGATCGGTCACGATAGGTTGATCGTCTATGACTAAGACCCTTTTCGCTTTTGGCGGTTCCTCCTTTTCACCCTGGATGGTGATCACCTCTTCGATGCTTAATTCGTTTCCCGGCGGGAGTTTTATCTCTTCATTTTTTGTCTTCTCTTCGCTGGTTATCCGCTCTGGGGATTTTCGATCCAATCCACCCACATATGATAGAACTCGGTTCTTTAAACGATTTTGAGCATCTAAAATTTCTGAGGTGGGAACGTTTTTTCTATCTCTATACCGGAAATTCAATAGCTCGATACTTCCCAAAATTTGCACCAGAAACTCATCCAAGTTATCACGGAGATAATGGGAGAAGAAATCCAAAAGCTGTCCAATCTGTCCACCGAAAAGGCTTATAATTTTTGCATCTTCCTCTTTGAATTTAAATTTCTCCTGGCTGAATGCGGTCAGGATACCCCACAGCTTTTCGCCAGAAAAAACCGGGACGGCGATCATCGATTTTAAACCCTGGTTCTCCGCTAAGGGAAATAGGCCCTTTTCCGTCTCTGGAATATCATTTACAATTTGAGGGATACGGGTATCAACCAGGCGTTTGAAAATCCCTTGCTCTGCCATCAGCTTCCTTAAGCTTTGAAAGCTTTGAATCGATTCTTCAGGAAAACCTGAGGAATATGCAAGGATCAACTCAAGTCCGGAAGGATCGAACTTAAAGATAGCAACATGCTCTATTCTGAAAAACTCGGTTAATTGCTTAACTACAATTTCAAATATCTTTTGCATTAGACCTTCTCTTTTTTAAAAATCATAATTGCGATTCACGGATTTTTTCATCAAAACTTGTTCCTGTAAGGTCCCGAAAAGAGTGAAACTATCTGCTTCATTTATTTTCACGAAAACAATCTTTCCCAAGACATCTTCACTCCCATTCCCTTCGACAATCACGGTCTTGTTGGATTTGGTCTTCCCTTTCCATTTGTCTTTATCTTTTCTGCTTTTTCCGTCCACCAGAACCTGAAAAGTTTTGCCCAAAAGCCTTAAGTTTTTCTTTTTGGAGATTTCCTTTTGAAGCTTGATCAAAATGTGCAGTCGCCCAAGCTTTTCCTCCTCTGGCACGTCGTCAACAAAAGATGCGGCTTTGGTTCCCTCTCTTTCCGAATATCGAAACATGAAGGCCGAATCGAACTCCACTTTTCTCACCATGTCCAAAGTCTTTTCAAAATCCTGTTTGGTTTCGGTGGGAAAGCCAACGATTATATCCGTGGAGAGGCTCACATCCTCTATCCTCTCTTTGATCCGCTCAACCAACTTCAAGTAATCCTGTGAAGTGTAACCTCTATTCATCTCCTTAAGAACCCGATCAGATCCTGACTGTAAAGGGAGATGGATATGCTCGCAAACTTTGGGGAGTGTAGCAATCTTGTCGATCAGTTTTTCGGATAAGTCCTTTGGATAAGAGGTCATGAAGCGAATCCAGTCAATGTTTGTCTGGTCACTTGCCATCTGCAGAAGATCGGCGAAATCTTTGCCCTTAAATTTGTATGAGTTGACGTTCTGCCCGATCAAGGTCACCTCTTTGCAACCGGATTCAGCAAGAAGCTGAATTTCCCTTATTATCTGGTGTGTGGGTCGGTGTCTTTCCGGTCCTCTGACATAAGGAACCACACAATAGGAGCAGAAGTTATCACACCCGCGAGAGATAGCCACAAAGGAGGTAAAGGGAGTTTTTCGTTCCGGAAGTATCTCTTGTTGCCATATCTTCTGAGAATCAAAATCCTCGCGAGAAGAGCAGACGGCAACCTGGGGGCATTCTTTGTTATTTTGCAAATAGGTGGGAAGCTGAAAGATCTGATCCGGACCTAAAACCAGATCCAGGTAAGGCATTACTTCAAGCAATTCCTTCCCCATTCTCTGAGCCATACAACCAGTCACCACCAGCATAACGTGCGGATTTTTCTGCTTATATCTATAAAGATCGGAAAGCCTTCCTAAAGCCCGCCTTTCCGCCTTCTCCCTGACCGAACAGGTGTTCAGCACGATAATGTCAGCGTCTTTTGCATTTCTTGTTATTCCATGACCGAAAGATCGAAGTAGACCTTGAAGTCTCTCCGAGTCGTACACGTTCATTTGACATCCAAATGTTTGCAGGTATACCTTCTTACCCATAGGAATCTCTTAGTGTGAACCGGTTTGACCAGTCACTCGCAATAGAATTATAACTTGCCACCCTGATTTGTCAAGCTATAAAAATGGAGGTTTTGAATGTAGGATTCTGGCAGGCAAGAATGCCTGCCCCACCAAAATAATTTGTCCAAACTTCTATAAGCTCCACCAGTAATTGACTTTGATTAAGAAAGTATTGCCAGGCACGGTGTCGAAAAGGTTGTCCCAGTCACGTCTGAATTTGAAATCACCTATGCTCTCCTCGGTTTCCCGAGACTGAGTCCAGACCAAAAACAGAGTGCTCCCCGGTCGATATTCCCAACGCAAGACCACGTTGGAGTTAAAGGACTTCCAGTTGAAATCTGGCTGGTTGTCTTCGTCATTCTCGTCATAGACAGACGTGTCCACGTACTCGAAGTCATCTGGCGGAACAAGCTTTTTGAAGTTTCGATAGTCCACGGCGGCCAAGAAAGGCTGAGCATAAACCTGCAGGGTGAGGTTCTTGGTGAAAGTGTACGTTGCTCTGACGGTCATGTCGAACCGTTCCATGTATTGCTCACCGAAGATATCATCGGTTCGATTACCATCCTCATCCTCCAGGTTAGTCAGCCATCTGGAAACACCCTCGCTGCGGTAGTAGCCGGGACCTCCGCTGATTTCGATGTTGGATCTGGGTTGGAGGTTGAGCCACAGACTGTAAGAATTGTAACGTCCGTCCCAGTTATCTCCACCCTCTATGTGGGGTTCGATCTGCCACCATTTCCGGCTGTCTGTGTTCATCCCAATCCACCAGTTTTGTCCAATTGGGATTGGAGCTGGTGGCCCACCCCGGGTCTCCCGGTCAGAATAGACGTTGTCAAAATCCGTCCAGATTCCTCCACCCAGATTCCAGAAGTTTACCAGCTCAATGGAGTTGTTGAAATTTCCCCCCCGGGTCAGCTTAACCCCGGACAAGTTTTCAGCCATACCGATGTTGAGGTTATTCCAGGTTTTTCTTATAATCCACCACGGTTTGGTGGTTCTGTATTGCACCCAGGCCCAGGCTTCTTTGTAGTCGTTGCGTGACAAGAATCCCATGTGGTTCAAATCTATTCCTCTGTCCAGGTATTCCGCGCTGATCGATCCACGGATATGCTCTCCTCCCTGTTTTTCAAAGCCCATCGCTGCACCCCAACCATCTTGGTCCAGTCCCGTTTTGGAACCCATTACCTGTCCTGCCCATTCATAATCCCCGTTGTGAAAGCGCAGAGTCCAGTCCGTGCAACCGGTGTAAGCCGGGTAACGTCCCTCCTGGTTAACTGCAGTTGCCATGATCCCGACAACTGAGTTCTTCAGGACGTCCTGCATAAGTCGAGCCGCCAGATAGTTGGCTTGCGGCTCTATCACTTCCTTGGTGCGATAACCATCATCGTGCATGAATTCCGCTTTTTCCTTCTGGGTTACCGCCTCCAGAATCCCGATGGAAGTTCCGCCTTTTGTCTTCCCGGTAATTTTGGCGGCGGCTAGAATTGTGGTGGCGGCGGGCCTGTCTACGTAGTAATCCACATCTTCAGGCCACTGAGAAGGGTTTTTTCCTATCCGACGGGAATAAAAAAGTTCAAAGGGGGTCTCGAAGATTTGGGATCCTTCTAAGAAAAAAGGGCGTTTCTCCGGATACTGGGTCTCGAAAGTAGATAGATTTAGGATGGTCTCATCTGCCTCTACCTGCCCAAAATCCGGGTTGACCGTAGCATTCAAGGTGATATTAGAGGTGATCCCATATTTGAGATCAAAGCCGAAATTACCAAAGAAATCCCTGCCATCCGGATTACCCAGACTTTTTGCTTCTGTCTGTTCATAGGAAACCGCATAAGGCAGAATCTCCAATCTTTTAGGCGGGGTGAGATTTTTCAAACCCTTGAGATGACCGAAATGAGAAACAAAGCCCCCTGCGCTCTCCGGAATATATATCCACCTGTCCAGTTCATGCTTCCGACTGATGCGTCGACTACAATAAAATCCCCAGACAGGGTTCTCCTCGCAGGAAAAACGGAGACAATGAAAAGGTATCTTCAGCTCTGCTGTCCAGCCATAATTGTTTATCTTAGTGGCTGATTCCCATACCGCATCCCAGTTGTCATCACAATCGTTATCGTCAAAATAGTAAGCATCTTTTTGAGTCCCGGACACATAAACAGTGAACGCATAGGCGGTTTGATGATCGTGGTGACTGTCTATGATCACATTAACCAGATCAGTCTCCATCCATCTGTCCCTTCTGGTCAGCTGGCTTTTGATTTTGTCTGGCTCGGAATCGTACATTACTATCCCGACATACAAGGCTTGATCATCATAAGCCACCCGGACGAAAGTAGACTCGGAAGCTGGACTGCCTTCATCGGGCTGGAATTGTATGAAATCTCCTGATCGGGAAGCCTTTTGCCAGAATCTCTCATCCAATATTCCATCTATTTTTGCACCTCTATTTATTCTGATGGCAGTAATGCTTTTTACAGTATCCTCATCCGTTTCTTGAGCCAATACTTCGAAATGACTTAGGAGGGGAAAAAAGAGGGAAATCAAAACACAAACCAAAACCCATTTCCAATTTGGCATTTTCTTGGCTTTTTGATTTTAAACTGATCGATCCAACGTTTTTCTCTCTGAAGGACGAACAGGTATCAAACCACTCAACTCAATTTTTTATACGCCAATTTAGGGGGAAGAGTTCCATTATTGTTAGGCAAAAATCCAAAAGCTTTGAACTTATGTAGTTTATCCGCAGTGCGGGGTTGCTGAACCGTTCCATCTGAACTGGCTTTTAGGATTTTATCCGGTGGTAGTTGGGGATGCAATCCCCAAAGTCTCTTTACCAGAACCTAACTTAAGAGTCTGTTGAGAAATGTCATTCTGAGTTCCGCCAGCGGCGGGACGAAGAATCTCAAATTTGTAACGTGTCGAATTTATTAGATTCTTCCCCCGCCAAAGGCGGGGTCAGAATGACACAAAGGACCTTTTTGTGGTTTTTCGACAAGCTCTTAAGTTAGGTTCTGGTTCTATATCGCACCTTGACATTCTTAAGACCTCCACGATTTTATTCTGGTGGTGGTTCGGAATGCAATCCCGAACACCTCTGAAATCCCGAATGCTTGGAATTAGCCCAAAAATAAAAAAGCCCCACCATCAGGCGGGGCTTTTGAGAAACTGTTTCTTGGTTCACCTATCCAGAGCAAGGTGGCGGACCCCCTTGGTACAGATAGTTTATCAGATAAAGTACATCCTCAATGTCAATCTCATCATCGGAATTAACGTCTCCCTTCTCCGGAGGATCGGGAGCAGGACCACCCTTGTACAGATAATTGATCAAAAAGAGCACATCTGCGAGGTTGATCGCACCATCACCGGTCACATCTCCGATCATAGACGCTACCTCCATTGAGTCCACAAAAGGCAAAAAGTTGTGGGCGGTAACGGTGACATCGATGTAACCCAAGTTGGTGGGGGAGGGATATAAGGTTACCTGTCCCATCACATCGGTATAGCCGGTTTCAAAAACCTCTCCTTCCTTATATAAACATACTAAAGCTCCATATACTGGTGCACCACCGGATTTTTGCACGGTGATGTTCACTGTATTTGTCCCTGGAGTGACAGACGGTGGAAAGTCCACATATAAAGATCCAGCCACATAAGTCCACAAATCGACCGATGGATCACCCATGACATTGTATACATCTAAATAATACTGGTTCAATCCGGTGCCACTATAGTAAAGATACCAAAGGGCTTTGTCGGTCATTTCTCCGATGGAGTGGCAGGTCTCCACAAATGCCGCCTGGAACATGCGCTTCTCTAAATCATCATCCTCGTCCCAGTAGGAATAACTGGAGGCTCCCCAGAAAGCTATGCCCGCTTTGTTAGCCTCTTTAGCCCAGGTTTCTCCGTAACATTCATAAACACTGAACTTTCCGGTCAAGCAGGCATGGGAGAGGACGAAGGGATACTCATCGGCGTTAACCAGATTCCGAACATTGGTCTGATTGAACGGCACGCATCCCCAACCGGTGGTGCTTCCGTGTCCGGAGTAGCAAACTATGGTTTTCCCGGCATTTACGCAGTCGGTTATGTCGGAGGTGCTCCCGCCCAATCTCTCCCAAATACTGTCTACCTCCATTCCGTTGGGCACAAGGTAGTTTTGTATCACGAATCTGTGAGTGCGCTCTGCCATCAAACCCGCATCAGAGGAGGCAATGAAACAGGCATTCCTCATCCAGTCAAGATCATTTGAGGTGGGATTTTCATAATACAATATCTTGTTCACCATGTCATCTGCTTCCGATGAACTTTGTGCCGGTAGTCTTCCACGGAATATATCGCTGAAATCATCGGAATCCATTTTGACATAGTAAAGATCCGTGGCAGTTCCACTTTCCGATCCGGTCCAGGTGGGGATATCTCCCGTATCCCCCACAAACAAAACGTAAGTGGGAGGGATGTCCCAGTTATCATAAGCGTCCTCTATATAACTCTTAATTGCTTCTTTGGTGGAACCGATGGCGGGGACCTGAGCTACGGTCACATGGAAACCTTTTTTGGTCTTCCACTCCACCAGATCTGGCAGGCTGGAATAAAAGTTCTGGTGGGTGATAATCAGATACCCGATGGGCAACTGAGGAGCGCCTGTAATTATGGGCTCAAAGGTCTGATAGTTTATGAACAACTTCTGGCATAGCTGTTCAAACGCAGGTGAGGCATATCGGTAAAGCTGGTTTTCAGTGGTGGTCATGTCCGACCCGGAGAAGGTTAACTTTATCTTTAAGTCTGAATAAAATCTTACCCTTTCCGCCTGCGGATTATAGCTAACCGGATAAATTGACACACTCACAAAACGATGTCCCCGGATGATTCCGATCTCTCCCAGCTTTACCCGTTCTGATGGCAAAAACGCATTTTGCTGATAATAATCCTCATCGATCACAAACTCCGCCTCTTCCCAGGCACCCTCTATCTTGGGAACGGGAGGCTGGACCGGCACTATTCTCTGGTTGATCCCCAATTCCTCTAAGCTTTTCTCCATGACCTGGAAGCTTTCCAGGTTTAGGCTCACTTCTGCCCCGAAAGGAATCTGCACCATTTTGATTATCACCGGCAAATTGGACTCGCCGATTATAGTGCTCACCCCCTCATCCGGAATGGAGAGCAAAGCGAACTCTCCTCCTTTGGTGGTGATCTCCTCAGACCATATCCCCGGAATTTGAATCTCGAATATAACCCGATCAAAATCCGATTCCAAAAGATTCACCTGTGGAGCTTCCTCCATCCCTGGGATCAGCGAAATCCAGGTCGTATCTGTGTCCGCCCATGCCAGGGGTGAAAAGCCAAAAAATAGAAAACCAATTAGAAAGGCGAAAATAAATCCCTTCACCCCATTTGAAACTTTAACCATCATCACGCGGCACCTCCTTTAAATTTAATCGGTTAATTTATGGAGTTCTTTGCTTTCGAAATCAAGATAAATTCTGGTATCATTTATATGAGAAATTAAAAAATTAAGATGATCTTTGATTGCCATGCTCTATGCATGTTCTTTATTAAATATGGATTCAAGAAAAACAGCCTCAATTAACCCATCCTGTTGTGGTCAATAGAAAGGCACAAATTATAGCCTTTCACTCTATAAGTATAATAATATATCTTTTTCCATTGTCAATCCTTTTTTTGAGAGCTTTTGGAAAGCGATTATGTCAGGACCTGTGTGTGGTCTCTGAAAAATTACTTGAAGAGGCGAATTTGGAGTGTCCCGCCCTTGGCGGGACCGGGTAAGCTTTTTGTCTTTTCCCCGCCAAAAGCGGGGATCCTGCGGCTTGATCATAACGTATGATCTAGCGATTCGTATGAATGCATACGCATCAGCATCACCACCGCACATTGGTCCCTTAACTTACATCCTTAAAACATCTTCTCCTGATTTAACGGTTGCTATATTTACATTACCCATGTTAAACAACAAGAAAAAAAAACGTTGACATCGCTCTTTTTTCATATATCATTATTTCGGTTCTCAGACCAAAGTCTGCCATAAGCAGATCCCCCGCCAAAGGCGGGGCGGGTGCCTCTGGCGGAAAAGAAGATGATGAGATATGCTGAAAGCTCACTTTTTATGGATTCCGATATTTTTTATCTTTTCTTTTCCCTTCTCCTGTAAGGAGTCTGAAGATAAGGAAGCTCGCATGAAAGACCAAAAATCTCAAGAAGATGTCTATGTCGAAAAAAGAGAGAGGATGGTAAAGACCCAGATAGAGGCAAGGGGGGTAAGGGATAAGTTGGTTCTGGATGCCATGCAAAAGGTCCCTCGTCATCTTTTTGTCTCTGAGAGCTTAAGAGATCAAGCTTACAGCGACGGTCCTTTGCCCATCGGAGAAGGTCAGACCATCTCACAACCTTACATCGTCGCCTTAATGACTGAGCTTCTGGGCTTGAAGGGAGGAGAAAAGGTTTTAGAGATCGGCACAGGTTCAGGTTACCAGGCGGCTATCTTAGCGGAGATTGCCAAAGAGGTTTACACCATTGAGATCATCAGTTCTCTGGCTGAGATGTCAGAAATGAGGCTGAAGCAGATGGGATATGAAAATATCACCGTTAGATGTGCGGATGGTTATCAGGGATGGAAAGAGAATGCGCCCTTTGACGGTGTGATTGTGACTGCGGCACCCGATCATATTCCTCAACCTTTGGTGGATCAGCTTAAAGTGGGGGGGAGATTGGTCATACCGGTGGGTGATGTTTTCCAGGAACTGATAGTGGTGACCAAAACCCAGACGGGAATAAAAAAGATGAACGTCATCCCGGTTCGTTTCGTTCCCATGACCGGAGAAGCAGAGAAAAGATAGTGTGATGATAAATAGATGAGGCACCGTTGCCGCTTCTTGCGCCGGCGGAATTTGGAACGTAAAGCCAGCACCTAACTTAAGTTAGGTGCTGGCTTTTTTACAACTGAAAAAAGTACGTTTAATCAAAGACCTGTAGGTCGGGCGGGGCTGCCCGACATGAGAGTGAACCTATTTTTGAGGTCACCGGGATTCAATCCCGGAGTTTTGTTCAGAGTACAATCCTGAATTCCTCATTAGAGATAGATCAGGCGCCCCCCAGACGGGGGCGCCTGCCGGGGTTCGTCTGAGCCCGTTTGCCCAGACGGGTACCCGTATGGGTGGGCGGAACTGCCCGACGTCCTTTGTTCTGCTCGCCTTCCGTAGTTGCTCGATTCATCGAGCAGACAAAACGCCCAATAAATTGGGCAACTACAAAAACATCTCAGACGGAACCTAAGAAGACTTGGATTTGATCATGCAACCTTGGAGAAGAGAAACCACGCAATCAATCCAGCGATGGGTGGAAAGAAGAAGGTGCAAGCCAACCTGATTGCGGCAAACTTGGGACTTATCAAGCTGATCTCATAAGGCAATCGCGCCACTGACACCAAAGACCAGGCGGTCACGTATGCTACCACTGTTCCAATTCCTGCACCGGATTTATATATGGAAGCTACTATGGGAAAGTTGATAATTGGTCCCCCCGGGGTCAATCCTCCAGCCAGCGTTCCGAACAAGATTCCCTTCAACCCCGCTTCTGGTCCCAGCCATTTTATTATAAATTCCCTTGGAATCAAAACCTGAACCATTCCGGCGATTATAAAGGCTGCGACTAAAATCGGGATGATTTGAACAAACATTTTCGCTCCCGTTTTTAGCCCCAGAATATGAAGATTATCTCCTTGGAGATAAGCTACAACTAACAAGATCATCGCAATGGCTAACATGATTACTGCTGCGACATTCATAACTTGCCTCCATACTAAAGTCGTGTAGTTTTTTCTATGGTAAGATAAACCAAATCAAGAGCTTAGTCAATAAGAAAATTGTTACTATTGAAAAAGCACTTAGTAGATAAACAAGGTCTTATAACGCCCATTTCGAGGGTTAGGTCCATGTAATTCAACGACTTGGTAAATCTTATCGACGCACCTTGTAAAAAGTATAACTTTCTTTCTGTAAGTGCAAAAAAAAGCTTGACATTAGTTAGGGGGTTTCTTATATTAATAACAATGAGGTAGGTCGCGTGGGGGGACTTACCTACAGTTTTGGCAGGGCAGTTTCACTTAGAAAACTTGAATTTTGACCTGTCCTATGTCGCCCAACAAATTCAGTTTCCATCAGCACTATGAGTACCCAAGTCTATTCCTATCTCACGGTAAAAGAAATTCAACTCAATTTCCTGCAATTCCGTCCCATAATTCTTTGTCTTCTAACCGAAAGGAGGTAGTCCCGGTCAATTCACCAAACCTATTTCAGTCTCACGTTCTTGACGAATCTAAGGGGCAGAAGGAGGTGATGAAAAGGAATTAGGTTTTTAATTTGTGTTAACTGGGGAGTAAACTTTTTTCATTGAAGGAGAAAGACAATGAACTTAAAAGGGCTTATTAAAGGGACAATTTGCCTGTTGGCGGCCATTCTGGTTTTGGCTGCCGGAAACGCGTGGGCAGGAACGGATCATGCATTTTATGGATATTGCTGGGACGCTCCAGACGGGACACCAGCCGATGGTTCTACGGCTACCTTTTATGTTAGTATCAGACCTACTGAATTACTATATGACATCGTAGGAGCAACGGGACTGACTGGAACTCCTAATGCGTATATGGAAAATGCAGGCAACTTTCCAACCAGCTGGTCAATTGGAGAATTATTGATAGTTGAGATTGATAACGGCGCTGGATACACCGCTAGCACATCCATGTTACTTATTGGAGACCCTCAACAGTTTCCAGATATTACCTTGGCACCCTCCGCTCCGCCACCACCGACCGAAGTCTGGGTAGACGATGACTACTGCGATACGTGCGGTAACGATGGTCACATATGGGGCTATGACGCCTTTGATAATATCCAGGATGGGATCGACGCTGTGTCTGCAAGCATAGTTCATGTTGCTCCGGGAACATACTATGAGGTGCTAACCATAAACAAAGCCAATCTCACTGTCCAATCAACTGGTGGTAAAGCTAACCCGATCATTGACGCCGGTGGCGCCGCCGCTACTGTAGTTAACATAAATGCAGATAGCGTGACTTTTAGTGGCTTCACACTTCAAAATGCCAGTGGTTTCAATGTTCGAGGGATCGATATGGCTGGACCTATAAGCGGATGTAATATCTCTGATATCGTTATTAAGGATTTAACAACTACCGGCGATGTTTATGCGGTATCAGCCGTTCAGGTCAATGCAAGCACCTTCTCAAACCTGGCCATCTCCAATCTGACCCACGGAGGAGGCGGAGGCGGAGGCGCTTATGGTATTGGGATGAACACCTCAGATAACAACACCTTCACCGTTACTGCAATCAGCGACTTCACCAGTGAGGCAGATGCTCAGGGCGTTTTACTTAACAACAATTGCGACGGCAATAGTTTCACCTCTACGGGGATAAGCGATTTGACGTCTACGAGTGGGTGTCCTTGCGGAATCACCATTTGGGAAAGGGATTCGCAGCCTTCATCCGATAGCAACACCTTTACTACTACCACTATTTCAAACTTAAGTGGCGCCAGTTCGGTATATGGTATTCAGAATCGTTCACTTTCAGGGGTGGGTTATGAACACATAGGTAACAAATTCACAGGTACCACTATCAGCAACCTTGCTTCTACTGGTCCTCTTGGAGATGCTTTCGTATGTGGCATTTACAATGAATACGTAAAAGATACCGAACTCCGTGAAACCGATATTGACAGTCTTATCTCCTCCGGTGAGGTAGCGATTGGGTTTAATAACAATGTCGCAGAAAACACTGTTATTACGAGAGGAGAAATCCAGGATCTCTCTGGTGTCGTCTGGTATAAAGGCGTTGGAATCAACGTATTGGGTTCAGCTTCAACTGCGAGCATAGAGGAGATGGCAATTTCCCAAACAAATGTGGGCATAACAATAAGTGGCAGTGTTGCTGATCTGAGCCAGGTCTCAGTCCATTACAACAGCATAGCGGGAAACACCGATTATGGATTAATGAACCACCATACAGGCACAGTTGATGCCAGCGGCAACTGGTGGGGTGATGCTTCCGGGCCCAGTACCGCCAAGTTGGTATTGAGTCCAACTAAGGAGGAACTCAGTCTAGCCAACCCAAGTCGCGGTGAAGTCTCTGAGATGATGAACAGCCGGGATACTTATCGAGGTGACGAAGCTGTCACGATCAGCGAGGGGACGCCCATGTCTTCTGGTGCCGGCTTTATGGCCAAAGGTACAGGCGATGCCCTCTATGGCAGCGTTGACTATACACCCTGGCTGCATAACCCTGATCAAAGCGCCGACCCTGGCTTCCAAGCTGATCTTTCCTACCTGCACGTTGACGACAGCAGCCCGCAAACCGGCACAAAGGCCTATATCGAGGAAGGCATAGACATGGTTACCGGCAGCACGGTAGAGGTAGAACCAGGGACATACTACGAGGTACTAACCATAAACAAGGCCAATCTGACTGTCCAATCAAGTGGTGGAGCGGCAAGCACGATCATTGACGCAGGCGGTACCGATAACGACGTAGTTAGCATAACTGCGGATAACGTGACCCTCACCGGCTTCACGCTCCAGAACGCGGTCGGTGTGTATCTTGCGGGAATCCTCATGACAGGAACAGAAGGAAACCCGATAAGCGGCTGTACTATCTCGGACATCACCATAAAGAACATAACGGGTGATGACCGTGCTCAGGGAATACGCACTAACTACGTCAACACGAGCACCTTCTCAGACGTCAGGATCTCGGATTTGACCGAGACCGCGGGCGGGACCTTTTCTGGTGCAGCGGCCTTTGGGATTTGCCTGGCGTACCAGTCTCACCACAACACATTCATTGATGTCGGTATCAGTAATCTTGTGGCTGACACGGACGCCGGCGGGATTTTCCTTTACAGCGAGTGCGACCATAACACCTTCACGAATACAGTCATAAGCGGTCTGACAGGTACAGGGTGTGTTTATGGAGTTAACTTGTGGGCGCAGGATCCGAATCCTCCATCTAATAACAATACCTTTACCACAACCACCATTTCAAATTTGAATAGTCCTGGGTCGGTATATGGTATTCAGCATCTTGCATTATCGGGCGGCGAACATGTGGGCAACAAATTCATCCATACCCATATTAGTGGTCTTACTTCTGCTGGGGACTTTACATGTGGGATTTATAATGAATACACAACAGATGCCGAATTCATCGATACCGATATCAGGGACCTCAATACTCCCTTGGTTGTAGCGCTTGGGTTCAACAATAACCAAGCACAAAACCTGCTTATCAGCGGAGGAACAATCCAGGACCTGAACACTCCCCCTCCCAGTGTTTGGAGCGCTGGAATCAACATCCTAGGTCCAACCTCAACTGCAACCATAACCGGGATGACAATCTCCGGAGCAGCCCGCGGCATAAGAATAAGCTCTAGCGCTGATGCCAGCCAGATCTCAGTCCATTACAACAGCATATCCGGAAACACTCACTATGGATTACTGAACGAAGGTGCCAAAAGTATTGTTGACGCTGAGTACAACTGGTGGGGTTCGGTGGATGGTCCTGAGGATCTGATCGGATCAGAAGAAGCCCAGCTGGATGAGTGTTACGATGTCTCTACCATGGTGAACGCAGTGGCTGAGCTTTCAGGCACATTGGGCGACAAGGTGAGCGAGAACGCGGACTACTGCCCCTGGCTGGGTGGTGATGCCGGATTTGATGCAGAAATCTACGCTGGCTGCAACGATCCCTGTGATGACTTCTGCTTAGATTTCAAACTGACGGGCACCGACGTTCGCTTTTTCCACTTTAAATATCCGTTGCCAACTTGCATTGATCTGGTTTCCAGTTCTGGCACTCACTCGGACCTATTCTTCTGGGAGACCACGATGTTCGGGGATGTGCTGCACATCGACGGCAGTTTTGACGATCCAAACTTTACCGGCGCCAACGTGAAGATAGGCGAGATCTGCTTCAACCACGATGGCACTTGTGAAAACACCGCGCAGACGCTTACCTGCACCGCCGACGAGGTTCGGGATGGAGATGGCATTCTGGTAGACGTATCGCCGGGATTGGCGATCATTAACGTGGACAACACAGCGCCGACTAAGGATCATCCTGGTAACATCACCCCTTGCTATAGTGCACCGGATGACCCGGATTGGACTTGTTGGACCCTTAATTTCTACAAGGGCGCCCAAGAGTGGCAGTGCGAGCTTTTACGAGCCACCATCCAGATTTACAAGGCCTCGGGTTGTGGTTCGGGCGATCTGGTTTTCACCAATGATTTCTTCACCACACCTATTTCTGGGGATTACAACATTTGTTACCCCACAAACCAGACAGAGCGGGATGCGATTTGGGCAGCCACACACACCGCCCATGGCGATGGCATCTATTATGTAGAGCTAACAGTGTGGGACAACTGCTGCAACTTCGACTCCAATTGTGATGCTTTCACCTTCTGCATTGATACCGAGACCGACAACTACATGACCTGCCTGGATGCCATGCCGGCGCACAATCACATCTGCTTGGAGTGGAATTATGACTTCGATGCGACAAATGCGGTGAAGCTGAAGATTCTGCGCAGCCCTTACAGGGCTGGGAATTATCCAGTGTATGCGGCTTCGGATCCAGTGCCAACTGGCTACAACGATCCCAATTGGTATGTGCTTTATGAAGGCACCGATACCTATCCTTGCGATCAGCTAACCTGGTTCAACGATGATGGGGAAGACTGCAATGGTTCGGGAACCTTTTTTGCAAACACCACCCGCGACAACCGCGACATTTACTGGTATGCCGGGTTCACGCAAGATGCGGCTGGAAACTGGTCAGATGCGAACATGATGCTGGGAACGGGCGCAGATCGTGCCACCTCCTACTGGTTGGGCGATGTGACGGATATCGGGGGCAATCTTTATGCTTATGACGGACAGGTGCTTGGTTCCGTGGGTGATGTGCACCGCTTGAGCGTAGTGTACGGCAGTCCTGCCACCGCCGACCCGGAGGTTGACTACGGTCCCGAAACACAGGAACACGGGATCGGACGCGGCATTCCCATGCCGGACAATGTGATCAACTACAAGGACCTGTTGCCCCTCTCCTTTAATTACAACATCGTGGGACCCTCGGGTGACTGCGACAACTGGCCTCTGCTGCCGGGCACAAATCCGCCGCGACAGTTGAACAAGAATGTCGATGAGATTGCCGCGGTTTGGCTCAAGCAAGTGGAGAGCAATCATCCTGATGGCATCACATTTGCGTTGATGCTGACCAATCCGGGCGATGCCACCCACCTGTTCCATAGCCGAATCAGCTACAACACCAATGCTCTGTCGCTGATGGAAGTCCGGCGGGGTGAAGTGGGTATCAGTGAAGGATTTGCCGAATTCTTCGGCACTCCCATCACCGGTAATGGGTTGGTGGATGTAGATATGGCCGCGTTGGGACCTGACGGTTACCTGATTGGCTCCGGTGCAGTTGCCTACCTTGATTTCAGCTATGAGGCTTCCGAGATGGCGTCTGTAGTCCGGCTGGAGGAAGCGATTCTCTATGACGGCGAAGGCAACGAGATTCCGCTGAGTCCTACGGATGTGGAAGTGGAAAACCAGGGTGAGGCGATTCCAACCGAGTTCGCACTTCATCACAACCATCCGAACCCATTCAACCCGACGACGATCATCAAGTATGACCTTCCCCAAGCTACCTACGTGAAGCTGGTGGTTTACAACGTGAGGGGTCAGAAAGTGGCAACACTGGTTGACGGCTTGGTTGAGGTAGGACATCAACAGGTGGTCTGGAACGCTAAAGATATCTCCAGCGGCATCTACTTCTACAAGATTACTGCTGGAAACTTTACCAACATGCGTAAGATGATTCTGCTGAAGTAACAAATTCACATCAAGGGAATGTCATCTTGCCTGAAACCGGGGCCTCGGCATGGAGGCCGGGGCCCCAGTTTCCCGAATGGAGGATAGATGAATCGATACATAATTCTGATTTCAGTATTGTGCCTGTTGTTGGGAGCACTCCCACTGGATGCAAATGCGCAGTTGGTTTTTGTGGATCCCCCGTTGACCGTACAATGCGTGGACACTATGTTCTGGGTGGATATCCGGGTGGATTCCCTGGTGGATTCGATCCACAGTTATATGTGTGTGATGTATATTGATACCTCGAAGGTCTACCCGGAGTCAGTGACTCGAGGAACCATGTTTGATTCCATCAGCCTGTTTCATCAGGTCTGGTTTGAATGGAACTACGACGATTTCTTCCCGGATTCACTTTATTTCGGCGCATCCATTTTTGGTGAAGGCACCTTTGTGAGCGGTCCCGGACAGCTTGCCCGGATCATGCTTACAGGCAAACGGGTGGGTGAGACCCCGGTGGCTTTTGGCCAGTGCATCCTCCGTGACCCCATTCCGTTCTCCGATCCCATCGAGGTCACGACAGAGGACGGACAGATCATCGTGTTGGGGCCTGGATATCCTATCGGCGACGTTAATGATGACGACGTGATCGATTTGGGTGACGTACTCTACCTCATAAACTACCTTTACAAAGGTGGACCGGAACCATTGCCTTTGTGGATTGTGGGTGATGTGAATTGCGACATTTTAGTAGACCTTGGGGATTTGCTCTATCTTATTAATTATTTGTATAAAGGTGGACCTGAGCCCTGCAATCCTTGTGAATAATGGAAAAGCAAGGGAAGGCCTAAAACTTTGCTTTTCCAAAAAGCACTCGTTAATAGTTGTCTCTTGAGATGGTTGCGAGACACTTACCCAAAAACTGCCTTTAGCAGAATTTGAAGTCGTCTTGGGTGGATTGTTGTCTTGTAGCTTTTGCGAAAAATCAACTATTGGAGCCAGCATACCCTTAGCCTCCAATTTCAGAAAAGTTGCAAGCTTTTCCAGCTGTAGGCGAATGCTGCCCAACAGGTGTTGTTTTGTTGCCTTTTGGCATTAGCATGACAGGATTTGGGATCTGACACAACCTTCAATGCGAAGGTCTTGAGTCTTCGGCAAATCGAATAAGAAAATCTTCGTTCATCGTTCTGTCAGGTCTTGCGCCTTTTGAGCGTATGACCTGACAGTCTCTGTTCTGTCAAGTCTTGCGCCTTCAGGCGTGTGACCTGACACAACAGTGAATTCTTGTTTTCAATCTATCAGCTTCGATTCCGGGATTTCCTCTTTTTTCTCTGGCAGGCGAAACTGGTCAGGTCGGGATTTCACAACCTCTCTGAGCCAGGTTTCAGGATATCCTTTTTCCTGGGGGCGGCCTTCTTCGTCCTTGACATACCCGTCGTTGTATTTCGTTATCAGATGTTCGCCCAGTTCCCGCCATTTCGTTACCACCATTTCACCTTGCGTAACCGAGTAATCGGTCAGGTAACGAGTCATAAGTTTCGGATCGGATTTGGAAAGCTCGACCGCTGTCTTTTCCACCGCCGGTTGGAGAGCCAGAAAAGTTCCTTCGATATCGCTCTGTACCGCCTGAATCTCCGGCAGCATATAAGAATATTTCAGGTTAGCAAAATTTGCCACGAAATTAAACACCCACCAGGCTGAGTCCCATGAAAATTTTTGCGAGCTCCCGACCGTGAAGGATCTCGGAACGGTATCGATGCCGCAATATAACGGTATATAGCAGGTGGTGTAGGTATCATCTACGCCATACCAAAAGACACCGCCCATAGGGTCCGGAAGCCATGAGCGTGACTGGGAAACAAACGAAAAGGCGGTCTGCTGGGTTGAAATGGGACGTTCCCATGTATATTCGACGCTGTCGACCATCCAATTCATGGGCCGCCAGCGGTTGGGGGTGCCATAAGGACCGGAGTCGATTCCTTTGGTCATGTCATAATCGGTTCCTTCATAGTGATCTCGCATCAGGGCGAACACGTCAGCCAAAGACAGCTTTTTGTCGGGTTTGATCCATAACGGGTAGGGTTCGGCTCCCTCTACTGCTCGGTGATAATCAGGCGAGAGATTTTTTGAAGGTGCGGCCCGGCGGAAGATGCTCCAGACACGCGTATCAGCGTAACGCTGGTTTTTCGGTGTGGACGGACAGTAAGCATTACAGAATCGGAACGGTTCGCCCGATGTTGGATCGTAATACCCCTTTTCCACAGCGAAGGAGATGACGTTATCAGAATACCGACAGTTTTCCTCATCATCGGTCGGGAACTCGCCGATTCGGGCTTTGTTGGCATGACAGGATATGTATCCGTCCGGAATTTTGAGTGCTACCCATACGGCTCCCTGCCCGCCTGGCCCGGGCCCGATCATCTCCAGTATCCAGGATTCTTTTGTATCAGCGATGGAGAACGATTCACCGGTGGATCGGTAGCCATATTCGGCGACCAGATCGGTCATAACCGCAATCGCCTCCCGAGCGGTCTTGGCCCGCTTCAGTGCCAGGTCCATCATGTCCCAGTAGTGTAACAGACCATCAGGATTGCGCAGTTCCTCGCGACCATCGAAGGTTGTCTCGCTGATGACCAGTTGGTGTTGGTTCATCATGCCGACGACAGCAAAGGTGTGCGGAACCCGCTTTATCTTGCCTCGCACGTTCCCGTGCCAATCGGTTATCTCAAGCGAATCCCCCGGCTGGTAATCGGCTGGAGGTGTATACTCAAGATGAGGATGGAACTCCGCATCACAGGTATAGGTGATCATTACTGAACCGTCCTCCGAGACTCCTTTGGTCACTAACAGGCTGGTGCAGGCCTCCGGTTGCGAGCCGGTTACAAAAACATAAATACACAAGCAGATCGTTGATATAAACAGTTGATTTTTCATATACTCAACCTCTCATTTTTTTAAAGGTGCTCACAGGTTACAAAAAATAAACGGCGTTCACAAAAGCAATCTCAATTTGCCGAAAAAACATACCAGAAAATACAGACCTGCTATTAAAAGGTCAAGTTAATTTGCGCCAAAGCAAGTACCCTGTAAACACATCTTTGATGCATCGGCATTGGGAAATGCCGCTGCTAATTAGCACCGGGGAACTTGTGTCCTCGGAGGATCAGAAGCTGATGCTCATAAAAAACCAACAACTGGAATAATAGAATCGAGCAAGACTTTACCGCAGAAGACGGAGGACATGAAATCCTGTGAAAGGTATTGACTTTTAAGAGGAATTCGGATAACTTTAAATTGTCGGCTTGACAAAGCGGCGCCGAGGATTATAACCCATCAATTTTTTTTAGAGTGAGACCGACGATTCATTCCGTCATAAGTCTAGATTTAAGAGGGAAACCGTGGTCTTTAGATTTAGGAATTATAGCGCAAGAAGGAAATCGCTTTTCCTGATTCTCTCAGTTCTCATTATATGTGGGATAACTTATGGAGGGTACAAGTATTACCTGTACCATCAAAGCCAATTACTTAGGAAGGCACGGGCTTTGGAGGGAATAGCAGAGTATGTAGAAGCGATAGGCGTTCTTAAGGAGTATCTGATAAAAAAGCCCAAAGACTTGCAGGCGAAATTATATCTGGCGCATCTTTATTCATGCCAAGGGAACTATCCGAAATGTCTGGAAATCTTGGACAAGGTTGAGGTAGAGGCAGCAAGAACTGGCAACGACAGATTGAAACGTCGTGTTGTATCTTCTAAAAGATACCACTTGTGCTTGTTCGCCTGGGAATTATCTGATTCAGTTGAGTTAATGATGGCTCAAGAAGACTACAAGAAGGCAAGGGAGCTATCTAAGCAAACTTGGGACATTTGGGACAGTTGGATATTTTCAATGGCTATGGATACGTTGGTGCCCATGGAAAAGGCTGACGAGTTCACCTTTAACTATTACATCGCCCCTGTGGTATCAGATTGGGCTCTTACATATTGGCTGGAGGGAGATTACAGGCAGGCTGAGGAAGTGATGGACTACGCCCTTATTCTTACACGATCAAACGAGCTTCGCCGTAAGTTTCCTGCTTGGATCAGAAAGGATTTCGCAAGTAAGCTTGACGAGCTTGCCTCCAAGGAATTTGACAAGGAGAACTACGCACTGGCAAGAGTTCACTGGTCCGGTGCCATAGAAAGCTATGAAGCCGTCGGAGTCGCCCTAGGCGTTGACGATTTGAAGATTCCTAGGTTAATGTACAATCGTGCCTTGACCTACCTCAATGAGGGGAAATACTCACGATGGCGAAAGGCGCTGTCTCAGCTGAGGTCGGAATTTCCGGAGTATCAGCCTCAGAAGATCAAAGCAATGATCAAAGACGCCAAAGCAGCATCAATGTGGCAAGGCGAAGAAGCAATATGTAGGAAGGCGTCAAAGGCGTTTGATGACAAAAGATGGTCAGAAGCGCGAGCTTACTACCGTGAAGCGATGAACTACCTGTTGAAATCAGGAATTAAGGAGGATCATGAAGAGATTTGCCGGCTAAACTTCAATATCGCCATCGCATACTACAATGACTTCAAGTATAACGAAGCAAAGGAAATACTGGAGAAGCTCAAGACTACGAGACCTACCTACAATAACGAAAGAATTAAAGAGCTTTTGGCTGAGCTAAAGGAGATGGGCTACTAGCGGGCTTTGCAAGTGTCGGGATAACTTGTGTACCCGCCTGTGGGTGTCTCTTGATGCAAGAATATCAGGAAATGGCGATGCCTGCTAGCTTCGCGAATTCCGGTTCTCCGAACACGAGAAAAATTCTAGAAACTGGAACTGTTACGTTTAATCGTTTGACTTTAATGGGTGATGGTGCAGCAGACATGTCTCTTTCTGACGCAGAAATTGTAGATGGGTTAAAAGAAGGTTCAAAAACCTCACTGAGGAGCCTTGTCAGAAAATATCAGGATCGTTTATATTCTTATGCCTTAAAGCACCTCAATAATGATAAAGAGATAACAGTCTCGGTTGTCTCAGACACGTTAATGAAGGTCTTTCAAAAGATAGACACGTTTCAATTCGAGAATTCGGAGAAGGACTTTTCATCCTGGGTCTTTCGAATCTTACACAACAAGATCGTCGATTACAATAGGAAGGATCAAAGGATAAAAGAACGGTTTCAGCTGGTTCCCTATGATGAATCAACCTCGGCTCAAGATAATACAAATTCTTCAGGAAAGGTTGAAGTCGAGAAACGACTAGTAACTGAGTACGGATCCATTGGAGAAAGGGAAGATCCCCGAAAAGCTAAGCTTCTTGCTGCGATTGAAAACCTAGGGGAAAGAGACCGGATCATAGTCAAGTGTCGTTCATCAGGTATGTCAGATAAGGAAACGGGAAAGATTTGCGGGATGAACAGCGACCATGTTAGAATTTACTATAAACGATGTATTGACAGGCTCAAGAAAATGATCGAGGGATAATGCAATGTCCACCGACAAAATAGACCCAGAAGATTTGCGAAGCTACCTCGAGTTTTTGGGGAGGTCAGGAGAGTTATTTCCGGAAAAAGCTGTGATAGACCATATTATGTCTGAAGAACCGGAATTCGCCCTTACCGACATGGAATCCGAAGAAATGTTACAGAAATTATCTATCGCGTTAAAACGAAAAAGAGAGATAGCAGAGAGGCTATCAAATATGGATTCGATAATGCACTTCGGCGAATATGTGCAGCTCCTGAGGGAAAACTCAAACCTCACTAGAGAGGAGTTTGGCAGAATTCTGAAATGTGAGAGTTTAAATATAACAAATCTTGAGCTAAATTTCATTTCACCGCTTGAAGTTCCCATTAAACAAATGTCAAAGATAATAGACTATCTAAAAATAAACCTAAAAACAGTTGCGAGCCTCATAAAGAAATCGATATTGTTATCAAATTTCAGTAAAAATCTAAGTTCTTCGTTCGGCAGAATTGATAGAAAGGTTGGTCAAACAGAACGTAGTTATTCCCTATTGAAATCTAGAGAAGAACTCTTTTTAAAAAAAGCTTTGCGAAAACTGACTCCAGAAAGGAAAAAGGAAATTGACAAAGAAATAACAAAGTTTTTTGAAAGATTAAAACAAGAATCAGAGTAACTCTAAATGGATGATGAGCGATTAAAAAAGAGGATAGGCTACGCAAGAGAAGAAGCAAGGAAAATCCTGAAACAGTACTATGGGTCAACAAAAAAGAGCTTTTGTCCACCTATTCCAGTGTTTGACATCGCTAAGAGTTTTGGATTCGAGGTAGATTATCTCGAAAGAATAGACGAAAGTCGGTCAGCTATAATGATTCCCGAACATAAACTAATAGGTTTAAATAAAAGCCATCATATTCATCGACAACGCTTTTCTGTGGGGCACGAATTGGGCCATTACTTCTTAAATCACTCCCCTGAAGAAGAACTGGAAAAAGAAGGCATCGATCTGTGTGACAAAGAGTCCGATGAATTTTCTGCAGAGCTTTTGATCCCTCTTGAATTGCTGAAGAAGCAAATGAAATTCGAACAAGATATTGAGGCCCTCTCAAAGACATTTAATGTAAGTATAACTGCTTTAGTAATAAAAATTACCTCTCAAAATCTGCTTAAATACCTCTGACTCTGTTACGCCCGCTCGTTTAAACTAATGAGATACATAAATGGTAACTTGAAACATAGGAGGTGTTTATGCCGTCCTTGAACATGAATGGCCCGCATGACTTCACCTCGCTGAAGATTGGTGAGGTCGTTACACGAAAGTCAGCCGGTAACTATGCCCTAGGCTACATCAGCCGCGATGGTTCTTTCGTTGTGCAATATGTTGGAAGGTCTGATGTGGATGTCAAACAAGAACTTAGGGTTCGTCTTTCAATATCAGCATACCAGGCTTTCAAGTTCAGCTACGCTTCTTCCCCCAAAGCAGCATTTGAAAAAGAATGTCGGAACTACCATGATTTTGGTGGAAAGCAGAAGCTAGACAATGATAATCATCCCGATAGACCAACGAACTGCAATTGGAAATGTCCTGTCTGTAAAGTTTTTGGTTCTGTACCCTCGGTATCCTCTTGGTAAGCATCCTAAGGCCTAGATTGGTGGAGGGATTTTAATTTACAACTCCTCAATCCGCCACAACTGCAAGCGTAACCGCGAAGATCTTTTTTGCACCTACCTTCTGGAGCATTTTGGCGCATTCGTTCAAGGTAGCTCCGGTGGTGATCACGTCGTCGACCAAAATTACTTTTTTATCGTTTATCTTCTCTGGTTGAGTGACCACGAAAGCATCCCTTACGTTTTCCGCCCTTTGTTTAACATTCAGATAGGTCTGGTCTTTAGTACTCTTTTTTCTTTTGAGGATTTCTTTTGCCAGGGGAAGATTCATCGCCCGGGAGACGCCCTCCGCCAGAACCTCACTTTGATTAAATCCTCTTTCCCGATACCGGGCAGGATGCAGGGGAACCGGAATCAACAGTTCGCAGTTTGCAAAATCTTCATCCTGGGCTACTACCTGACCCAAGCTCTGCGCCAGGCGCTTGCCCAGAAGAATCTTTTTGTCATACTTGAATCGATGAATGAGCTTTTGATAATAATCGTCAAAGATACCCAGAGATTTGACCGCAAGGATATTTCGATCTTCGGGCTTGCTCAAATAAGGACACCGATGTTCAAACACCGTCTCCTCATCCTCAAGAAAGGACTTGCAATACGGACAGAAGGGCGAGGGAAGGAAAGCTAAGGTTTTCCAGCAGTCTGCACAGATCTCTTTTTCCGCTCTCTTCAAAGGTTTTTGGCAGATGGGGCAACATTGAGGATAGACCAAATCCAAGATGTCATTTTTAAGTTCCAGAAGGAAATGTTTTATCAGATGCATTTGGACAAAGCTATGGCAAACGGCTAAAATAAGTTGACATATTGCATGTCATGTTGAGCGAAGCGAAATATCTCTATATATTTGCCTGGCTATGGGCCTTCTCGTCTGACTGGACGTTACATGCAGAAAGGTGGAAGTCAGATTCTTCGCTATGCTCAGAATGACATGTAAGAATCAGTTTTGGGTTTGTATTAGTATTGCAGATACAGTTTTGAGCTGCTCCTTCACACTTCAGTTGCTCCCAGAGGATAGCTTAGTTTTTGATTTCTTTCTCAAATAGATCCACATGAAGAGGGAGAAGAGGAAAATCAAAACGATTAAAGCCTGGTTGACGGTGAAACGTGCATCGGCGATTGTGGCAAAGATCATGCTATCCTCATAGTATCTGAAGAAATCAATGGTAAATCTCGCCACCGAATAAAAAATTAACATCAGCCAGAAGGTAAAGCCATCAAAACGTTTGAACCTTTCCAATACCAAAAGGATTCCAAATATAAAAAAACCGTAGAAGGAAGCGACCAATTGAACAGGAAAGATGGCGGTATCCGGAAACATATATCCTGCCGGGGAGTTGGGAGGAAAAATGACGGCAAGAAAGCTTTGGCTGGGTTGACCAAAGCAACAGCCGTTGAGAAAACAGCCGATGCGGGCTATGCCCAAGCCCAGCATGATTGAGGGAGCTACGACGTCGGCGATCCTCCACACGGAAAGCTTCTTTATATGAATGTATATTATGCCGCAGATGATTGCCAGAACCAATCCCCCGAACATGGATAGCCCACCGATGCCTATCTCTCCTGAGCTTTGAATGGGGTTGATCATATCCAAGAGGTGCCCCTCAAACTCCTCCAGATGATAGATCACATAAAAAAACCTGGACCCCACAATGGCAGAGATCAGAACGATCAAGGACAGATCGGGAAGCCACTGGATCCCCAGTCCTCGTTTTTTGGCTCTTCTGGCGGAGAACCAGATGGCTGATATAAAAGCTAAGGCTAAAAGAAACCCGTATGTTCTGACCGCCACCGGTCCAAGCTTAACCAGAATAGGATGCATGATTTCTCCTAAGTAGAGTATTTGTATGAGTTTTCTTTTCCGCCGAAGGCGGATCTGTCTACGACCGACAAGTAGTGGCTAATTCATGAGAATACGTTTGCACCAAGAAAGCTCTATCACCTCACCCCCCATCCCCCTCTCCATGAAATGGAAAGGGGGAAATAGGGGGAGAGGTCAAACAATTCGATTCTTTTCAGGTCGGATGTTCGTATGAATGCATACGCAAATCCGACCCCCACGTCATTAATACTCATACCACCTGGAATTGATTGCCAAAAGGATTCCTAAAATCACCCAAGAAAGAAGCATGGAGGAGCCACCGTAACTGACGAAAGGCAAAGGGAGACCGGTAACCGGCATCACACCAAGGGTCATCCCGATATTGATCATCATCTGAAAACCAATTACCGCAGAAAGCCCAATTGCCACGTTGCCGGCAAAGGTGTTCCTAACTTTTTGGGCTATCAGGATTCCCTTGATTATAAGAAATGTAAACAATCCGAGGAGAATGATTCCACCCAACAGTCCAAATTCCTCCCCCAGCACGGAGAATACAAAATCGGTATGCTGATGGGGAAGAAAAGCCAGCTTTGTCTGACTCCCCTCTAAATATCCTTTTCCCACCAGCCCACCTGATCCGATAGCGATCTTGGATTGAATTATCTGATAACCCGCCCCCTGCGGGTCCCTTCCCGGATCTAAAAACACAATGATGCGCTGTTGTTGATAATGGTGCAGTTTGTTCCAGACCAACAGGGTAATTGTCCCGAAGGCTAAATTTAGCAAAAGAAAGCCCACAGAAAAGATGAAGGTTGGTCTCAAGCGATATAATAACATAATCAGAATCAAGAAGAACAAAGCCCAGGATAGCCAGTGAAAGCCGCAGACCAGGCTGATGAAGGGAGAAATTATCAGAAAGAGATAAAAAAGTGGAACCCCGGACCAGAAGAGCATGGAGATTAAAATAGCAAAGAAAACCAGTGAGGTTCCCAGGTCGGGCTGATTCAGAATCAGAAGTGCGGGCAAAAGTGCTATGCCGATTACACTTGCCAGCCATCTGAAGCTATAGATGGAGCGCTTGGAATAAGCCAGATATCTGGCTAAGGGAAAGATGGTGGCGATTTTGGCAAACTCCGATGGTTGAATATTAAAACCACCTATGGAGATCCAGCGGAAGGCTCCCATTTTGGATGAGCCGATCATCAGGATCAAAACCAGAGTGAGAAGGGATAGAAAATATAACACATAAGAAAATATCTCATAAAACCTCAAGGGGATAGAAAAGGTGAAAGCGCAAGCTGAAAGTCCCACCAAAACCCAGATGATCTGCTTGATATAGATTGCTCTCTCCACCGGATTATCACTATGATATTTGGCACTATAAATCAATAAGATCCCCACTGCCGAGAGGATCAAAGCCACAATGATAAGTGTCAGGTCGAATTCTTTTGAGCCAAATTTTATCATGATTTATCTGAGGTATTTTCCCGGGTTCCTATCAGAAATCAGTAACTGCTAATTTGGAGGGTGCTATCTTTTTGACTTTGTGCGAACTCTTTTCTTATGTATTCTTCTATGATCTTTCTTGCCACCGGTGAGGCGAAGGTACCCCCATGTCCTATGTTCTCGATTAAGACCGCCACCACTATCTGCGGATCTTCTGCCGGCGCATAGCCCACAAACCAGGCGTGATCTTCCCCCTGTGGGTTCTGGGCAGTGCCGGTCTTTCCAGCCACAACGATATCAGGAATCTGAGCTAAGACGCCGGTGCCATGGGGATCATTTACCACCCCTATCATAGCATCTTGTAGCACCTTTAAAGTGAACGAAGAGAAAGGAAGAGAACCAATCTCTTCTGGTTGCGTGGTGATGATCCTTCCATCAGGGTTATTTATCTCTTTTAGAAGATGAGGCTTGTAGAGTTTGCCATCTGTGGCCAGACCACCAAAGAAGACCGCCAGTTGAAGAGGGGTGATTAAAATCTCTCCCTGTCCAATTGCCAGATTGATTACCAGGTTCTTTACCCATTCGCCTTTTCCGTATCTTTTATGATAATACTTTAGGGTGGGAACCAAACCTTTTTCCTCTTCGGGAAGATCCACACCGGTTCTTTGTCCGAACCCACACAATTGGGCATAGTCACTCCATCGTTCAAGCCCCACCTTCAGTCCCAGTTGATAAAAATAGACGTCACAGGACTGAATGATGGCTTCCTCAAGGTTCAGTCTCCCGTGTCCTTCAGGTCTCCAACATCCGAATGTTTTCCTTCCAAACTGAAAGGAGCCCCGACAGGGAGATAGAGTTGTATTTCTATCCGCGATTTTTGTTTCCAGTGCTATTGCCGCAATGAGAAGTTTAAGAGTGGAGGCTGGTGGATAGGTAGCTTGAATTGGACGGGTGAGAAGAGGGTGAAGAGGGTTTTCCAAGATTTCATTCCATTCCCCAGGAGACATAGCCCCGGCAAAAAGATTGGCATTCAATCCGGGTTTGCTCACCAGGGCTAACATCTCTCCATTCCTGGGATCTAAAGCCACCATCGCCGCACTTTCAAAATCGGTTAGAGCCGATTCAGCCACAGCCTGAAGATCAATATCGATGGTTAACCTAACATCAGAACCGCTGACAGGAAGATCCGGTTTTCTCTCCTCCAGAGGACCTAAGATTTTGCCCCGGGCGGTCACCTCCAGAAAAGTCACCCCATCTTTTCCTCTCAAAATATCATCATATTGTTTCTCTATACCCTTTCTTCCCACAACCCCTCCCAGACGAAACCCTTTCTTGGAGGACCCCTGGGACAGCTCCTCCCTGGTAAGTTCATTCACATATCCCAGAACATGACCTACCCAATCGGCACTTAAGTATTTTCGGGCTGGCTCCACCTGATAAATCACTCCAGGCAGATCCTCATTCTGCTCTTCAATAACACAGATGGTATTGAAGTCCACATCTTTTTTGAGTTTGATGGGCCGGTAACTTTTTGTCAAGTTGGATCTTATCTTCTTCTCTAAAAAGTGCGCATCCAATTTTAGATAAAGGGCAAGCTTTCCCACCAGAGAAGTTAGATCCTCGCTTTTAACGGTTGATTTCTGGGATCTATTTTTAGCAAAAGCTTCCAAGACTTCATAGGGAATGAGAGAAACGGTGTAGGAAGGGCGATTTGTGGCGATGATTTTGCCATTTCGATCTGTCACTACCCCCCGTGAAGCGGGCAAAGTCAAAAGCCGTATCCGGTTCTCCTCAGAGATCCGATTATAGTAGGTCCCTTTCACCACCTGCAAGAAAAACATCCTCCCGATAAGCATAAAGATAATCACTCCCAGAAGAGCTACCAACACCTTCCTTCTCTTTTCTCTGGGGATAAACCCGATGAACGATTTCCTCAACAAAAATTGGCTAGAGTTGGGTGAATCTTTTATGTATTTGATCTTTTCTGCCACTTTAACTTTAGTTTTAGTAAAAACCTATTTTGGACGAGCCTGAGATTTGACTCTCCACTTAGGGTTAACGGATTGGTGCATGTGGGGAGTTTATCTCCTCCCCCTAAAGCCAAGCTATGAAGTCTTGGTTAGGCGAGGATCCGTGGAAAAGTTATAAATCTCATTCTATATATCAATTCAGCCAGAACCATTCTTGATGCTCCATCGTTCCCATCGAATCCGAGTCAGTGCCAAAAAGATTAGCATCCCCACGATTGAGGTATAAAAAGCCGATGGCAAGGAATGATTACTCAATATTCTGAAAGTTGTGGCGTTCACTCCGCTGGCAAAGAGGTAATAAAGAAGGTCATTTAGAATGAGGGCAAAAAATATCACCCCTCCTTTGGAGTATAAGCTCTCCAGATACAGATTATCTTTGAAACTGCCCACGGTAAAGCCGATCAAACATTTGACCAAAGCCCCCCACCCTAAAGTTTGTGGAGTAAAAACATCCAACAAAAGCCCGATCAAGAAACCAAAGATCACCCCATATTTAGGACCATGGGTTAAAGCGATATATACCAGGATAACGATAGCTAAGTCAAATTTAACCCCCATTATGGTCACCGCGCCGGAGAGCAGACTTTGAAAAAATATCAGTATGAAAAGTATCACTGCTCCAGAAATGATCTTAGAATATATGGCACTTCCCCAGAACATACACTTGGCACTCTGATTTTTTGTTTAAATTATCTTTCAAAAGGTAAAAATAACATTGACAAGGTTTATCTCTAATTAAGTTATTCGTCCCCTTGTACCCTCACCACCTCCAACACGAAAAGCTCCTCCAGACTGCTGAAATCGACTGAGGGCTTCACCTGTATCCTTTTGAATATTCCAAAGGAGCGATCTTCTTCAGAGAAAGTTTCCTCGCTTTCCACGGAGGTTACCACACCTATTTTTATCCCGGGTGGAAAAATACCGCCCAGACCGGAGGAGATCACCTGGTCTCCTATCTTCACATCCTCAGATAAAGGAACGTTGTCCAGTCGTAGGGTGAAACCGGACCCAGGCTTTATGATTCCGAACACACGGCTTCTCTGGTCTTTAGCTGAGGCTCTGAAGCTCGGATCGATCATTAGCTGAACCACCGAGCTGCGAGCCGAGACATCCACAATCTTACCCACCAGTCCGTGCATATTAACCACCGGCATGTTCCTTTTCAATCCCTCTTGGGATCCTTTGTTTATCAAAACCGAAAAATATCTTCGGTTCGGATCTTTTGCCACTACGTGGGTCGGAATCACCTTCTGCTCAAGTTGTGACTTAAAACCCAGAAGTTCCCGCAGTCTTGAGTTTTCCAGATGCTCCTCATTCAGCCAGAAATTTCTTAAGGAAAGCTCCATCACCTCCTGATGCAATCTTCTGTTTTCCTCCCGTACCCCTTCCAACTCTTTGATGTGATGACTAAAAGCGTAAAAGGGACCATAGGTAAACTTGAAGATGAAGGCGGAGAGATCGGATTTGATCCTTTGAGGAAGAATCAGAAGCAAAAAGGATAAAAGAACAAGTATCATCAAATGAAGAGATGTTTCCCTTTTTATATGAATCAGAGAAAAGAGTTTTTCCATAAAATTCAGTCTTGAGAATTGAGATTTGAGACTGAGACTTCTTCAGACTGGGACTGAGGCTGGGTTTTGGTCTTTTCTCAGTCTCAGCTCTCTATCTCAGTCTCATCTCTCAGTCTCACTCCACTGAATCCAGCACCTCCAAAAGCTCTCTGGGGCTTTTGATTTTCATCAACTTGCCTCGATTTTTTTCGCTTTTCATAAGATAGGAAAGTCGAGCCATCACATTCAGGTGAGCTCCAATGGCATCCTCCGGAGCGGCGATCAAGAAGAAAAGATGAACCGGCTTTTTGTCCATGGAATCGAAATCAATCCCGGTTTTGGATCTGCCGAAGGAGATGATGATTCCCCGGATGGCTTTGGACTTGGCATGAGGGAAAGCCACCCCATACCCCACCCCAGTGGTGACCAATTTCTCCCTTTCCAGAATATCTTTCAAAAGCTGACCTGCATCTTTGAGCAACTTGGATTTGGATGCTAAATCCACCAGCTCCTTAATTACCTCGTCTTTGGTTTGTGCCCTAAGCTCGAAAGCTATCAAATCCTCTCCACAAAATTTTGAGAGCTTCATCCTTGGATTCCTCCTTTTCTGTTTACGTTCCTATTGGTTTCCTTCAAAACCTTTCCGCCTGATCTACCAGCATTATGGGTATATCATCTTTTATGGAATATCTCAACCGACATTTTTCGCAGATGAGTCTCTGATTCTTCTCATCGTAGATCAAATCGCCCTTGCAGGCGGGACAGGCTAAAATCTCCAAAAGTTTTGGGTCAATCATCATTTTACTCCTTTTTACAAAACTTATTTAGCTCAAAGATACACATAACTGGATGAGGAAAGAAGCGGCGCAGGCTAAAGCCTGTGGCTACCATTTTTGAATTCTCGTGCATACTTCTGAGGTACCTAAATTTGGTCTGGCTCAAAAGTTTTTCAATCAACTTTTGCCTTCTTTCCCATTCGGGTGAACTTGAAGCTCGTTTCTGCAAACCAGAATCTCAATCTCTTTCTTTTTCTAAATATTCTCCCATCACCCGGAACTTGTTGATTCTTTTCTCGATCAATTCCTCCGGGCTTAGCCCTTCCAATTCATTTATAGCAGAAAGCATCTCTCCTTTGAGGATTTCAGCTTGTCTTTTGGGATCCCGATGTGCTCCTCCCCCTGGCTCAGGGATAATCTTGTCAATGACTTTAAGTCTCATAAGATCGGGAGCGGACAATTTCAAGGCTTCTGCCGCCTCAGGAGCTCTGGCGGCATCCCTCCACAAAATAGCGGCACATCCTTCCGGGGAGATCACCGAATACCAGGCGTTCTCCAGCATGAACACTCTGTCACCCACCCCGATTCCTAAAGCTCCTCCGCTGGCTCCTTCACCGATGATGTTTATGATGATGGGCACCCGCAGACGCGTCATCTCCCTCAAGTTTCTGGCTATAGCTTCAGCCTGTCCCCTCTCCTCCGCCCCTATACCAGGGAACGCTCCCGGGGTATCCACCAGAATCACCACCGGTTTGCCGAATCGAGAAGCCAACTGCATCAATCTCAATGCCTTTCTGTATCCTTCCGGATGGGGCATGCCGAAATTTCGATACAGCTTCTGCTTGGTATCTTTTCCTTTCTGCTGTCCCACCACCAGAACCGACTTTCCATCCATTTTGGCGAACCCACCCACTATGGCTTTATCATCCGCAAAATTTCTGTCCCCGTGCAGTTCAACAAAATCCGTGGTCATAATGGAGATGAAATCCAGGGCACAGGGACGGCGGGGATGGCGGGCTAACTGCACCCTTTGCCAGCGAGAAAGCTTTGAGTAAATCTCCTGGGTGAGTTTATCCAGCTTTTCCTCTAAAGACTCAACCTCACGGGAAAGCTCCAGATTCTCCAGAGGGTCCTCTCCCTTTTGACCTGCCAGCTCCTTTAGGTCATTTATCCTTTTCTCCAACTCGTAAATCGGTTTTTCAAAATCTAAATAAGGTCCGTTCATCTTTTAATAAAAGTCTTCTGAATCTAAAAGTTCAAGAAAGACTCATCGTTGGTTTGGACTGCCCTCACCCCGAACCAGAGATGTTGCGGGGTAGGGGTACCCCGCAACAACGGGTAACGGGTTCAAAATAGAATTATACAACCATTTGTAAACTAATTTCTTTCCATTAAGAACAAAAAGTTTTTGTTTTTGTACCTCACCTCTTTTTCCCCCTCTCCATCCTTCGACAGGCTCAGGACGGTGAGCGAAGTCGAATCGTAAAATGGAGAGGGGTTCACCCTGAAGAGCACGGGGGGTGAGGTCATTTCAATGCATCATTTTTTGTTTGTTACCAGAAAACTTGTCCAGATGGTAAACCACAGGCGAATCCAGATGCTAAGAAAAACAATCGCCTTCAAGATAACATTGGGATGGTGGTGCTTTCGATAAAAATAATACATACTCCGATGGTGTTCCACCAACATCTTGAGTTTTCTTTTTTCTGTGCTTTTGCCAATGTGGTGAATGATCTCCACATTCGGAAAATAATAAACCGAAAAGCCCGCGTTTTTAGCCCGGTAGCAGAAATCCACATCCTCAACATACATAAAAAATCGCTCATCTAAAAGCCCGATTTTCTCAAACACTCCTCTTTTCGTCATAAGACATGAGCCGGACACCCAATCCACCTTTCTTTCCTGGCTTCGATTTTGATCTTTTAGAAGATATTTTCTTGACAATGGATTGCGAGGAAAAAGCCTGTTTAAGATGGATTGACTGGAGGAGATGGCGGTCAGGTAAGAGGGGAATGACCGACAGGAGAAATGAACCCTACCTTCCGAATCTATCATTTTGGGGCCGCAAACTCCTACCTGAGGATGGGCATCCATAAACTCAACTATCTTATTAATTCCTCCAGAGGTAAATTCCGTGTCTGGATTCAAAAGCAAAATATACCGACCCCGGCTCTTTTTTATACCCTGATTGCAGGCAACAGAGAAACCCACATTTCGTTTGTTTTCCAAAAGCTTAACCTGACCAAAATCCTCTTTGAGCATCCTGGTGCTTCGATCCTCAGAGTTATTATCTATCACCAACACCTCAAAACTCAAATCTTTTTGAAAATCAAAAATCGAGTTCAGACATTTTCTTAACAGGTCCTTCACATTGTAGTTAACTATGATGATGGAAAGGTCTATGTCTGGCTCAAAGGAAAACACCATGAATCTTTTGAACTCATCCCCTTCAGCTCCCCCTCCACCAAGTGTAGGGAGATAGAGGGAGAGGTCCAGTTTCAAATCACAATTTACCCAGAAGACTCCAAAGCCTCAATTTCCACACCATCCAGACAGCTTCCCTCACGATCCTTTTGGACATCTTGGACTGACCCAACTTCCTATCCTCAAATACGATTGGTATCTCCTTTATTTGGAATCCCTTTTTCCAGGCGCGGAAGCTCATCTCTATCTGAAAGGAATATCCATTGGATCTAACCTTATCCAAGTCGACAGTCTCCAGAACCTCCCGCCGGTAACATTTGAACCCGCCGGTGGCATCCTTGACCGGAAGACCGGTGATGATCCGGGAGTAGACGTTAGCATAATAGGAGAGGAGCAGTCGGGACATGGGCCAGTTGATTACATTCACTCCGCTTATGTATCTTGATCCTAAGACCAAATCCGCATCCCGGATAGCCTCCAGAAAATGAGGAATATATTTCGGGTCGTGAGAGAAGTCGCAATCCATCTCAAATACTAAGTCATAGCTTTTTTTTAGAGCAAATTTAAACCCGGTTATGTAAGCGGTTCCCAGCCCACTTTTGTTTTGGCGGTGAATCACAAAGATGCGATCACTCTCTTTTGCCATACCATCAGCGATCTGACCGGTGCCATCCGGGGAGCCATCGTCCACGATCAAAACATGGATGGATGGGTCCTTTTCTAAAACCAGAGGAACGATTCTCCCAATGTTTTCCCGTTCATTATATGTAGGGATGATCACCAGAGTCTTCATCTCTATTTTATCGATCTTGAGTTGTGAATAGCCTTTTTGGAAACATATCCTTTTATCAAATAAAAACCAAATATACACAATACCAACAAGGATGAAAACAAAGTAAATGCCTTTCCGATTTTATAAGGAGCTGAATCGTAAACAAACTTCACTTCATGCCTGCCTTTGTCCAGATATACCGCTCTGAAAAGATAATTTGCCCGATAGATTTTGGTCTCTTTACCATCCACATAAGCTTCCCAGGCAGGATAATAGTTTTCGCTTAACAAAAGAAAACCAGCCTTTTGCATTTGCACATCCACTTTAAAACTGTTTATTTTGTTATCATACACTTTAGCTGGAATAATACGGTCAGAAGGAATCTCCGTAGTGTCAGGCCCAATATTTGGAGGTATCTTGGTTAAGAGGATTTTCTTCCGAACGTCAAATTGCGGGTTTTTCAAATGCGAAAGAATTTTTGCCTCATCCTTCTCCACTTCCCAGGAATATACCGGAAATGCCCGAGGAAGATAATTAAGATTCTGATAAACATATATTCCTTCAGCTTCAAAAACCTGTTTGGTCCAAGGAGTATTCAGCGGAGAAGGACTAAGCAAGTATTTGACGTTCAGTAGGTTCATGAAATTCGGATGAGTGAGATTGGGTTTTTTTTCATGGCGTCCAACAAACTCGTCGTAAATGCGCAAGTGGTTACCATGCATGGCGGTAAGTGACACCTCCTCAATCCCATATAGGGCCAAGTAGTTATCCGGGTAGCTTTCCGGAAGCATGAAAACTCGGAAGGGCTCCTCCTTCTGTTTCTCTTGGAGAAAATCGACCACCGAGGATTTTCCGTAGGATTGGCTGGGATCGACAGCGATGATGGAACGAGAGGCGAAAGATTTTCCGTAGAATTGGCTGGGATCGACAACTGTGATAAAGCGGGAGTCGAACCGAAAAAGATCGACTAAAGCTATAACTGCTAAAGCTCCCACAACCAGACCTTGCTTTAAAGCTCCCTTTAAATATAGTCGTAAGACGCCGTAACCCAGCCACAGAAGAAAAGCGGAGATCCACAGTCCACCAATGATCCTGGGAATATTAAGCTGTAAGGCAACCTTTTTTGCTGGTTCGATTCCGCTGTAGAGCATGGCAATCCAGAGATCAAAGAATGATTTACCTAATAGGGTTATTAAAATTGTTAGACCTGAATAAGCTATTGCAAAAATGAGAGCTATCTTGAGAAATTTCTTAGCCTCATCTGGATCGTCTTTTAACTTAAAATAGTTTTGCAAACCCAACATGGCGATGGTTACCGCAGAGAAACAGAACAGAAAATTTATCATGCTGGGTCCCCGGAAGTTTTTGACTCCGGGAACTAAATGATAAAAGATTCTAAAAAACGGAGTCGTCCCCCCTAAAGCGTAAACAAAAGCTAAAGCACCTAACCCGGTGAAAAACCAGATTAAGCGGTTGCGTCGGTAAATAATGGTCACCACCGCCAAGAAAATGGCAAAAAGTCCAATATACTCGCTATTCAGCTTGAAGGGATTCCGCCCCCAGTAGAAATTTCCCTGGGTGTGAATGTTGTCTCCACAAAATTCCGGAACGATCTCCGAAGCTGCCTCCTCCAAATTCATAGACCAGGAGCTGGCATATTCGTATCCTCCCTTTTCGTCTGTGTGCATGGTGCGCATAGAATGGGTCTTGAGATAAAGATAAGGGGAAATCAGTTGAACCATGGAGATGGAAAAACCCAGGATGATGGAGATCACAAAATACGCAATATATTTGAGAATTTTTTTGTTCCCCTTTCGATAAATGTTCCAAAGCTGGAACAAAAAGAACAAACCCAATCCCCAACAGGCAAAATAGGCCATCTGCATATGAGCAGAAAAAATGAGCAGGGTGAAGGCCAAACTGAAAAGGAGAAAGTGAAACAGTCGTCCACTTCTGCAAGCCCGATGAAGAATCAAGAAAGCCAAAGGGAAAAGCGCCATCACAAACATCTTGCCATCATGACCTGGATAAACTAAAGAGACCAGACAAGGGGAAAACATGTAAAGCATTCCGCCTAAAAGGGAGACTTCTGATCTCAGATTTAGACCCCTTAAAAAGTAAAACATAAATATCCCCGCCAGAAAGACGTGCAAAACCAGCTTTAAGCCCATGGCGTAGGTGACTGGAAGAAAGAACTTTAACACCGTTGCCGGATAAAAAATGTCACCGTGCATGGCGTCCACAAAGGGCATCCCTCCATGAATGTAAGGTTCCCAAAGAGGCATGGTATGATAAGTTCTCCAGAAATTGGCGTAGAAGCTGCGGAAGAAAACTCCGGCACTCATGGCATCAGTCCCATAGAGCATCTGTCCGGAGAAAATAAATTTGGAGAAGAGGATGATTGTCAAAACAAAAAATAATGTTACCGGCAAATATGGCGAAAACTTTTGTGGTTTGGCCAAATCGAAACCAGGAAGCTTTAGCTTTTCAGGCTTTTTCTTCTTCACTTTCTTCTGCAAGTATGAAGGAAACTTTGGTTGTTCAAGCTTTTTCTTCTCCTTCTTTCCCACCTCTTCGTACTTTTTCTTTTTGTCTTTCTTCTTCTTCATCATGATGATGCTCTTTTGCGTTAATTAGCCTAGAACTTCTTGGCACTCATCTTTTGATTCGTCTTAACTGTTGGTGGTCTTTAGATTTTACGCAAATTGAGTCTAAGAACCTTCAGTATCTTCGCCTTCTTTTCTTTAAACACACTAATCTTCAACATGTAAGACGGTGACGTCATTTCAAATCGAAAGATAAAATAAACGATAGCTATTGTCAATGGAATAAGAGACTTATTTCCACGCCTGGTGACGAATACAAACTGAGCCTGAGCAAAATTCAAATAATCCTGTTTGCGGTTAACGAACCTGGGGGTAAAGAATTGGAAAATCCCGTAATAAATGTCTTTACAGATAGGAAAAGATTGTATAAAATAGAATCAATAAATCAGATCTAAATCAAGGACAACGAGGGTAATAGGGAGATTTGATGTGTTCATTCGTTTTCAAAATGTAAGACCTAGTGTCTTGCAACTGAAGTATCTTTACAATTGTGTAACTTGGTAAGAATTTCATCTGCGGTTTTTGTCCATATAAATGGTTTCGGATTCTTATCCGCAGGATCCAAATTCGGATTATTGGCTTCAATGTATTTTTCAATGGCATCTATGAGTTCCTTGACACCTCTGAAGGTTTCACGGCGAATGCGTCTGGCCCTATGGATCCTGCGGAAAGTAAGAATTCCAAACCAGATTTCAATTTGATTTAACCAGGACGAGCCGGTTGGAGTGAAATGAAGATGAAAGCGCGAATGTCGTTGTAGCCAGTTTTTTACTTTCTGATGTTTATGGGTACCGTAATTGTCAACAACCAAATGGAGGTCTAATTCATTTGGGGTCTGTTTATCTATTATTAAGGGGAGCATATAATTGTTTACATCCCCCCTTTAGAAAAAGGGGGGAAGGGGGGATGCGTATGCATTCATACGAATTTCAAGTCAAGCCCAAAACAGGTGTGGGAGAAAAAATCAATGCGAAGCTCGTATGAGTGCATACGCACATTCATACGAATAATAAGATGTAAACTGTTTCCTGCTCCTATTAGTAACTTTAGGAATTTCAAAAATTCTTGATGACGATGCTTGGGTTGACATTTTGCGATGACTTTTCCGCCGTAGGCGGATCTGTCTATGACAGAGCCGCTGGTTATTTCTAATGCGGCAAATTTCTGGTTTTTGCTCTTCTTTCCAACTCTTGTCGCTCAGCATTGGATAGAGAGATTGGTGAGGGTATCGTTTTCATACCCTCAGTACGACATATTTAATCTAAATTGTCAAGACATTTATGTTACAAGACACTAGAAAAGAAATTGAGAATAATTACTCTATCAGGAGTTTCTCCATCTGATTAACCAACTCAGCGAAAAGCTCTACGGTTGCGTTTACCGGCTCAGGTGAGGTCATGTCCACGCCTGCTTTTTTGAGAAGATCTATGGGATAGTCTGATTCGCCTGATTCCAAAAGCTCAATGTATCTCTTCAAAGCTTCTTTGTCGCCGGCTGATATCTTTCGGGAGAAAGCGGAAGCGGCGGCAAGGCTGGTGGCGTATTGATACACATAGAAGTTTCTATAAAAATGTGAAATTCGCAGACAAGAGAGGTCATCCAGTGAATCCACTACCAGATCCTGTCCGTGGTATTTCTTATATATATTTCGATAGATTTCTCTTAGAGATGAGGCAGAGAGTGCCTCTCCGGCTTCCGCCTTTTCGTGGGCTTCCTTTTCGAATTCGGCAAACATCACCTGGGTGTAAAAAGTTCCCTGTATCATCTCAACGTAATAATTCAGCAGATAAAGTTTTTGAGCTTTATCCTGTGTGTTTTTGAGCAGATAGTCCATCAGAAGCATCTCGTTGGTTATTGAGGCTACCTCTGCCACAAATATGGAATGCCCGGAATAGATATATGGTTGCTTTCGGCGTGAATACAATCCATGCATGTTGTGCCCCATTTCGTGCGCCACGGTAAAGACATTATTCAGGGTGTTGTTGTAATTTAAAAGCATATAAGGGTGAGTGGAATAGGCTCCCCAGGAATAAGCACCACTGCCTTTACCTTCAGTTTCATATACATCCACCCATCCAGAACCAAAACCTTCCTTCAACTCATTGACATACTTTTTGCCCATAGGCTTCACTGCTTTCAGGACAATGGTTACGGCTGAGTCGTAAGGGATCTCCATCTTAGCTTCCGGCACCAGAGGAACCCATAGATCGTATTTGTGTAATTCGTCCAAATTCATAACCTTTTTCCGCAGGCTGACATATCGATGGATCGGCTCTAAGTTGTCGTTCACCGTTTTGACCAGATTATTAAACACCTCTACCGGAATATTATCATGATGAAGTGCGGCTTCAAGACAGGAATTGTATTTTTGCGCTTTGGCGTAAAAGATATCTTTATTTATGCTTCCGGCTAAAGTAACTCCCAGGGTGTTAAGATAACCCAGGTAAGCCTGACTATATCCATCCATGGCGTCCTTTCTCACCCGGCGGTCGGTAGATTCCAGGAATTTAGAATACCGCTGCCTGGTGAGTTGAACCTCGTTTCCCTCCTCATCTTTGATGAAAGGAAATTTGATATCAGCATCATCCATCATGGTGAATATGGTTCGGGGAATGCGGGCTATGTTTCCAACCTGCGCCAGAAGCTCTTCCTCCGGGGCAGAGAGGGTATGTGCCCTTTTTCTTATGATGTTATCGATATAATGTCCGTATAGTGCCAGTCCCTTTTCTTGTTCCATCAAATCGTCCAGGCTGCTTGAGGGAATGCTTAAAATCTCCGGATCGATGAAGGAGACCGCCTGACTGACTTTATTAGCCAGGCTGGCGGAGCGGTCGGATAGCTCCTGATATTTGGAGATGCGGGTATCCTCATCCAGCTTCATATAGGCATACACATACATCCGATCCATGATGTTCCAGATGCTGTCCTGCATAACCAAGCAATCCAAAAGAGTCTTTCCCGACTCTGCCAGACGTCCTTTGAACTTTTCCATTTCTGGCAGAAGAGCCTCCACCCGGGAGAAATCGTATTCCCACAGAGAATCTGTGGGGTAGATGTCCTCCAACCTCCATTTGTATTTATCAGGTATCTCCGAACGTTGAGGGATTTTCTTGACCTGAGATTGACCCAATGCAGAACCAAAAACAAAAATCACCAAAACCCATGTCCACAAGAAAACCTTACATGCCTTCTTCATCCTCTCCTCCTTAAATTAGGGTGACAGTCCAAATCATGAATCTTATTATATACTCATTTAACCAAAAGAGCAAGAGAAAACGTGCGTTTTTTTATGGATAACGGGCAAACTGCGATATAAACAGGATTCCAGAACCTAACTTAAGTTAGGTTCTGGAATGTGTAATCTCACCTTATTTTATGCTTGCCAGGATGATCGACAGATAATAAATTGTCAAACAAGAGTGGAATCAAAAAAAGAGGGTTAATGGAAAAAACGTGTTGGTTTTTTGTTGTTGATGATAACGGAGGCATACCATGCGAGATAAGCCTCTCTTCGTATTTTGGATAAACCACGATGTTG
>Ga0315545_1000466_pt1 | contig 42584 bp, 39 predicted proteins | sample SalMarSW160210MG_FD_203096 | JGI IMG/M metagenome (GOLD analysis project Ga0315545, IMG submission 203096) | Salt marsh sediment microbial communities from the Plum Island Ecosystem LTER, Massachusetts, United States - Salt Marsh Sediment SW1602-10 ...
CATTTGACTTATCTTACAAGTCCCTGTTATTTACACCTGTAGGTAGCTCATATAGCTGTTGTATAAGTGATATATCTGCGTTACCGACCGATCCATCCGGCGGTACATCTGTTTCGCTTGGTGATGATGATTATGAGCATGTATACCTGTCCGGCCAGAACAATGTATGGATATATGGCAACAGCCATTCGAGCTTTTACATTGGCAGCAATGGTTATATAACATTTACGCAGGGAGACAGTGCCTATTTTGAGTCCTATTCGGAGCACTTTGACACTGAGCGTATATCGGTATTGTTTGACGATCTGAATCCATCATCTTCCGGAAACGTCAGCTACAAGCAGCTATCTGATCGCGTTGTGGTTACTTGGTCTGCTGTACCTGAGTATAGCAGCAGTAGTACCAATACGTTCCAGGTAGAGATGTATTTTGACGGCAGTATCCGGCTGTCGTGGTTATCAGTTGCCAGCAACGATAGTATAGTGGGCTTATCAGCAGGACTCGGTGAGCCTGAGGACTTTGAACCGAGCGACCTGTCTGAGTATTCTCAATGCGGCCAATAGTGGGTGGTCTTCTATAGCTGCTTTTGGCTAAGCCACTTGGTTTTTGCCCAATCCCGAATATCATCAAAAAACGGAGTCCTTTTCTTCTCAACGCAAGCAGCAGCATAGAGATACATCGCAGCCGACCAGCTTTGCCAATCCTGGCCTTGTGGGGTGCCATCTTGTGCACGTAGCCATTCATTGAAACCGAATTCCACATTTGCTTGCCGAGCGGGCCGGACAAGTTCTGTCAAGGCCAGCAATTTCCTCTCTGCGAGCTGATGCTTTCCTGTGGCAACCAAGGATGCTATGTAGAATCCACAAATGAAAGGCCAGACTCCGCCATTATGATACTCACCGGCCTGATTGTATTTCTCGTATCGCGGCATCCAATCGGGATCATCGGGTCTTATATAAGGGAAGAAACTGGGTGGCAAATCAACTGCCAAATCTTCGTTGGCCTTTAGTGCTCTGCATTCGGTTTCAATCCATGCGATAATCCCCCTTGCTCTTGATAGTGAGGCGATGCCAGAGAGGATTGCTAAGCTGTTGCCCAACAAGTCAAACCTTTCGCTTCTGTATACCTTGTAAGACCAAAGCGCATAGTATGGTTTGTATCTGAGAACGAGACCTTCGTGCACGTGTCGTTGCTGCCGCTCACTTTTGACTGTGAATCGGCCCATCATATCTCGTAACATCGATGCTCGCTCATGCTGGTCGAAGAGACGAAGATAAGTGTATACGACCGTATTGACGAAAAGTCCATATCCCAGCACCCACTGTTCGTCGCGCCAGTCGCTGGTGGGCAGCTGTGCCACTATAACACGGTCCGAGGGACTCTGAAATTGCATCCATTTCATGGCTTTTTGTACGGCTGACTCAAGAAAATCATGTTCGCCTGTCGCTTTTCGGAAAAGGCCTACTGCCATAAGAAATAACGGCGTTGTGTCACTTGCACCACGATCCTGGGGATCGTGAACGAGCGAAGGAATGTGTCCAAGCTGGGTCTGGTTTTTAGCTAAAGTCTGGAGGACTTTTCTAAGTGAGTCGATAAGCTTCTTATTGCCGGTCGTGAGCACACCCACTGCAGAAATCATCAGGTCTCTGGTGTACGGCTCGGGATAAGCCCAACCAGCCGCCCTAGGCAGACCACGATAAGGCCCATGGTTATTATGAAGCAATACTTGCAAGGCTGCCTTCTTGGCCCGATCGATGGATTCTTTCTGCTGCTTGTCCATATCTAAGAAATTCCCAGCCGCTTCGAAACGATTTCAATAAAACGCTTAGCTATTACACGATAGTCGAAGTGTTCCACAGCTCTTTTTCTACCTTCATTTCCCATTTCTTCTCTGAGCTTGGCGTTTTGCATCAGGTCCATCAGGTAGTTAGCAATATCATGTACGCTGGCACGATAATCAACGATCCGAGGTCTTTTGAACACGAACTTATGTCCGGATTCATAACCGGATTCATCTCCTAAGAAAGCCTCCCTGAGCCTTATTTCCTGTGCCACATCAGCAAGAAATGCAGTTTTACCGTGTACGAGGGTGTCCAACATGCCCATAGCTTTTACACCGATGACCGGTTTTCCGCAGGCATTGGCCTCGATCTGAATCATGCCAAAACCCTCCAGTCGGCTAGGAGCAGCATAGATGTCACACGCCGCCAATAGATAAGGCATAAAGTTTCTGGAGACCCGGCTTGTAGTGTAAACTACATTCTTATCTATACCCAGATTGGCTGCCAATTGCAGATCGGCAAGATTTTGCTGTTCCGTGCGAGGTTGAGGCCAAACCTTGCATACGTACTTCCAGTCAGGTGCTTTTGTGTCATTTATGGCCAAAGCCTGCATAACTTCATGAGCACCCTTGGATGCAGCATCTCCCCCGACGGTAAGGATCATTATCTGATCTGGTGCCACGCCAAGAGCCTCTCTGACAGAGGCAATTTTCGGATCGTTTTTGTCTCGTGGTATGAAGGAGTCCGTATCACAGCCGACATGAAGCACTTCGATGTTCTTTCCGCTGAGACCATCTCGCATATATATTTTCTTGACCCAGTTCGATGTAACGAGAATGAGAGGCAAGGTCTCAAGTATCTCCTGGTAATTTGCCATGTACCCATCGGCAACGAGCCAGGGAACAGCGGTAATTCCGTACCTTTGTGGATGAAGGACTAGGTGGGGAGTATGGCCCCAGTACCCAACACCGACAATAACATCGGGCGCGAACCAGCGATAATACCATTCCTTTTCCTGGGCCGATTCAAAATTAGCTGGATGGACATCGACCCCCATCTCTCGTAGGCCTCTCAAGAGTAGATCTCCCTGAGTCGCCAGGCCTCCGGGGGACGGTGGATAGTCATATAAAACCAGCACTTTCATTTTTCTCTACTCCTAATCTTTATTTTTTTTCTGAGCAGCTCCAAAAAGCCAGAAGGCTTCTTCACGTGGAGTAGTCTTAGCCTCAAAGCTATCTGGGTTAAAGCCATATATATCGGTTATGATCTCGTATTTCTTTTGCCAAATTTCATCGGGTAACTTTATATAGATATCTGCATCTTGGACGGGCCTGGGCAAATACTTTTTGTTTCCATCCTCATACGCGAACGTCCATAGTTGTTCGGCGTGTAATGTATGCGTTTCGCACAGAGCTAAGACAGCTTTTGCAGTCTCTTCATGACGCAGATGCCTGGTATACTCACCCCAAATACTGTGTGTGATGACAAGGTCGTACCTGTCGGAAGGCAGCAGATTCATAATTATATCCTGAACCTCACCTATAGAGAGGGATTTTTGGTCAGGCCCATCATCCATATCGCCCATGGTACCAGTGGCGTTGAGCTGCTCAAGTGCCTGGAAAAACTTTTCCTGGCGGTCAGGATCACTTTTTCTGCAAATTGTAATTATTGTCCATTTGGCATCGGGATGAAGCAAAATGGTCCCGCCGGACCAGAGAGTTTCATCATCAGGATGGGCTACAATAACCGCACAATTACTTAAATCCGCTATGTGCCAGGTTTTGCTTGAAGGGCTCATATTTCTCCCTTTCCTGAGGAATAGCTCTCTTTTTTACAAAAGCTTATCGACGTTTATTTTCCTGTTGGCAGTTAAACTTGGGCAGAATCGTGATTAGGACATCGAAGAATGAATTCGACCAGTTCGTCCAAATTCGCCGTTGCAAGACATATACATGAGTCAGCAGCACCATAGTATATAAGTATTTTTCCATTTTTATTCAGCCAGCCACACGGAAAAACCACGTCGTCTACATCGCCTTCCCGCTCGTACGAAGCTTTCGGACCGAATATCCACTCATCCGATCTGCGAATGACCTTCGTAGGATCATTTAGGTCTAGTAAGACCAGGCCCAATCTATAGATGGAGCCTGAAGCTGTCGTGCGTACACCGTGATATAATATGAGCCAACCTTCGGCAGTCTCCATAGGAGGGGCTGAAAGTCCTATTTTATTAGCGTCCCACCATGCACCTCGCCGGGCACGAATGACTTCCAGATGCTCGCCCCAGTGTTTCAAATTCGGTGAAAACGACAGCCAGATGTGTGATTCAATGGTGGGCAACTTCGCAACAGGACGATGGAGCATCGCCCATAAATTGCCGAAACGGATAGGAAAGAGTGCTGCATCCTTATCTTCGGGCGGCATAACCGGACCCAATCGCTGGAATGTCTTAAAGTCCTTGGTTGTTGCCAAAGACACCAAAGGGCCACCGCAGGAAAATGCGGTGTAAGTAATGGCCCACTGTCCCATTTCGCCCAGCCAGGTAATCCGTGGGTCCTCAATGCCCCAGAGTTCTTCCGGATGGCTCTCGGGTTCAGGCTTTAACGTAGGCTGTGGGTCTATTTGCCATTCGTCAACACCGTTGTCACTTCGCGCAACCGTAAGATGTGAAATACCCCTGAAGTCCTCAACGCGAGCGAGCAGAAGTATTTTCCCATCTACTTCGGCGGCAGCAGCGTTAAAAACTGAGTTAGCAGGATAAGGCCAATTCTTTACCGAGAGAATGGGATTAGCCGGATGTCTTGTGAATAGTTCGTGGCTTAAACTTTTGTCCATGATTGCTCTCTTTTAAAGCCTGTCATTAAGGATATCATAGCTGTCCGGTTAGCTGGACTATGCCCTTTCTTATTAGCATAACAGCAATGGCGGCCAAGAGAAGACTCGTTATTTTTGACAGAGCCTTTGCGCCCGATTCGCCCAATGCCTTTATCAGAATGGAAGAGAACGCAAAAATCAATCCCGCCAGTAGAATATTAGCAACCACCGATATCAATGTTGGTATCATTCCGTATTGAGATATTATAATCATCGAGGTAGTAAGAACTGCCGGTCCTACAATCAAAGGCGTTCCTATAGGTACCGAGCCCAATTCTTCACTTGGCACCCGTCGTGTCTTGACCGGATTGGCGATGTCTATGATAGCTATACAGAAAAGTATCGCTCCTCCAGCAACCATAAAATCGCCCAGCGTAATACCAAGCAGTCTGAATACTGCCTTGCCAAGGAATATAAAGCCGATCGCCAAAATCAAGGCCGTTAGAACTGATTGCACGATGATTCGCCGGCGCTGCTGCTGTGTAGCACCTTCGGTAAGTGAGACGAAAATTGGCAAGACTCCTATAGCATCAACTGCTACAAATATCGGAATAAAAGACAACAATATATTTCCTGTCAGTGTCATTGGGTCTGTTCGTTCCTATTTTTGCTTATCGCACACTAACCTTAATCCATCCCTTTTCGGTGCGGGGTTGTAGTGGCCACCGTGGAGCATGTTTGCGGTAGACGATCGTCCACTACCGAATGAGCTTGGCCCAATTTTTGGGATCGGCTCCAACGGCCCTTAAGAATCTCTGTTCGGTTAACTGTTCCAACCTTGAGTATCCTTGCTTTGTTCTCTTTCGTAGGGGGATCTGTCCACCTGCGTAAGTCTGATGTCCACCGCCCGTGCCGATCCCTTCAACAATAGTTTGTATTATACTATCGGCTCTGCTATCGTGTTCGGATGTTCGAATAGAAATAAACAATCTGTCGCTAAAGTAGCCACTACACATCACCCAGTCCGTTTCCTCATCGCGTAACAGCAGGTCGGCTACTTCGCCTATCATGTCGGGATTGTCCGTCTGTCCTAATGTTGTAGTTATGCAGTTTTTGAATACCCTGGCGTTCTGCAGAGCTTCCGCTAACATCTGGAAATACGGTCTTTGTACGCTGCCTCGTTGTATTTCGCCGAGCATCCTCTTATTTGCCAGTTCGAACAGAAACCCAATTGCTTCGATGTCTGCTTTTATTGCCTCTCGCCCAAGGTCCTGTGTGTCAGAGCGTATCGCATAAAGTAAGCTTGTGGCCAGGGCGGTATCGAGCGTTACCTTTGCTGCCCTGAGGTACTCCAGTAGTATCGTAGCTGTTGCGCCATATCTGCTTCGGACATCGGTAAATGGGGCGCGTCGCGTCACAGCCCGGCAGGGGTGGTGATCTATGACGATGTCCGGTACGAGCTGTTCAGGCAGACAGTTATTGCCTGTGCCTGGCTGTGTGTCGATCAGACTGATGGTCTCGAATTTTTCGAACTCAATTCCACCACAAGGTCTGAGATTTAGATCAAGATATCGAACAAGTGCTCTATTCTCAGCCCTTCCTACAGTTCCTCCGTGTGTTATGGAGCACTGAGTGTTAGCAAGGGCATTCACCAACCGACCAAGTGCAACTGCTGAAGCAATTGAGTCGGGGTCCGGATTGTCCTGGATGACGATAAGAAGACGGCTCCTTCCCCTGAGAAGGGCATTGAGCTTTTTAACCTTTGAGAGTGTTTTAAGAGGTACTTTCATTGGCCAACGTGCAAAATATGGTCTGAGACGTACGGTGAGTTAACAAGCCGTCTTGCTAAATTGCGTTTCCTTAAATATCGCATTAACAAGTCATTAGTATTACCCCACTATGGAGTATGCCATGGGGCCGGAGTCTATTTGCCTTTTCTAAAGGGTCTGAATAGTCTGAGCAGAACGATATCTCGCCAACTTTTCCTCAAAGGGAAGATTCCCCTTTCGACGAAGCCAACTTCTTCTATCGAATAGAAAGCATGTGGATTGAATTTCTTTATCAACCCCACGACACCGGCAGCTTCTCGGCGTGGTACAATAGTAAATACTACTTTTACTTGGCCAGTTGCGCCATGCCCATCGACACTGGTAACTCCGTAGTTCTCAGCCTTGAGGTATTGTACCAGGGACAGGGCGTCCTTTTTGGTAACGACCCTTATCAAAACCACGCCCAAAGACAATTTCTCAGCTATGTGAATACCTACGAAGTTGCCCATGGCGAAACCGCCTGCATAGGCGATATAGCATGCGGGATTAGACAGGTTCTTCATAATCTGGCCAATGGCAAGAAGCCAGATCAGGATTTCAAAAAAGCCCACAAGAGGCGCCAGATATTTGAATCCCCGTGAAACAAATATTACCCTGACAGTGCCGAGACTGACATCAAGAATCCTTGCAACGAAGATCAGCACCGGCAGGGCAATCCATGTATAGAATCCTGAATTGAAAAGGAGCAGATTATTCATGTTTGCTACGGCCAATTTATCTTTGTAAGAAATTTCCTAATCTGGTTTGACTTGAGGCAATCACTTTTACGGATTCATACAAATCTTGTTTCGAATGTTCTCCAAGTTGCCAAAGCAGATAAGCTCATCATTTAAAAGTACCTTTGTGCTTGCCCCAGGATTCGGTATTGTTTGATTGCCCCTTATTATTGCCAGCACGGTAATATCAAAGCTTCTTAGCTGTGACTCGGCAAGTGTTTTATCAAGCGCTGGACTACCGGCATAAACTGCTACTTTGGAGATGCCGTATCCTCCGGTCATGAATAACAACTCTTCAAATGTTACTCGTGCGAAGATTTCCTTTCTTATGATACGCTTTCTGAGGAAATTTGTTAGCTTCCTTGAAAACGTTGCATTCGTAAAGAGTTTGTAAATTATGAATACTGCGATAATGATTATCAACAGGTTGACCCAACGAACCAGATTTGGTGGTATGATCGGCAGCAGTGGTTTCGATAAGCCGGACTCGATGGCTTGTTGTGGATTTAGTGAATTTGCAAATGTCGCAATCATGATGACGAGTCCGGCATTACCCAGAACCATAAGTACCGATGCGATTCGACGTCTCTGTTTATTGCCGGTAATAAGCTCAGCCTCTTTAGTGGTAAAGCCGGTGCCTGTGAAGCATGACAGCGATTGGAACTTGGCCAGGGACCATTCAAGGCCCGTCAATTGGAATGCTATAGCCCCTATCCTCACTACTGTGAACGAAACAGTAAGTACGATGATGAACAATGCCCAGCTCATATAAAAGCCCCTTGCTAATTATTCAGAACTTTCTATCTTAGTTCTACAACCACTTTTTTCTTCTAAAATAGAACAACATGATGACCGCGACGGTTACCATGACTGCCCAAACACATGCGTAGCCCCATCGCCACTTTAACTCCGGCATGTTCTCGAAGTTCATCCCGTAGATGCCTGCAACAAAAGTAAGTGGTATGAAAAGCGTTGCAATAATTGTGAGCACTTTCATAACGGCGTTCATTTTATTGCTGATACTCGAAAGGTAGATGTCAAGCATTCCTGAAACCATGTCACGGGAGCTTTCAATGGTATCAATTATCTGTATTGTGTGGTCATATACATCCCGCAGGTAGATGCCGGTTGACTCATCTATAAGCTGCGAGTCAGCCCTTTGCAGCCCGCTTATGACCTCCCGTAGCGGCCAGACCGATTTGCGCAGAAATATCATTTCTCTTTTGAGTGAGTGGATTTGCTGGGGTGTTTTTTCTCCTGGTTCAGTTATCAGTTGTTCTTCCATAGACTCGATTTTTTCGCCGAGCTTTTCCAGGACTGCAAAGTAGCTGTCCACAATGGCGTCCATCAGCGAATAGGCTAGATAGTCGGCCCCCATCTTGCGGATGCGTCCCTTGGCATTTCTGATTCTGTCCCTTATGATCTCGAAAACGTCTCCGACTCGCTCCTGAAAAGAAATCAAAAAATTATTACCCAAAACCAAGCTTACCTGCTCAGCTTCGACCATCTGCTTTTCGTCGTTGTAGCTGAGCATTTTTAGTACGATAAACAAATAATTGTCGAAGTCCTCAAGCTTGGGACGCTGGTCTGTGTTGAGGATATCTTCAAGAATGAGCGGGTGCAGATCGAAATGCATGCCGAGCTTCTCGATAAGCGTAATATCATGGATGCCATCGATGTTAATCCAGGTAACCGTTTTGGTATCTTTGAACTTGAAGCATTCTTCAATGTTTGTAACTTGTTTTTCCTCGAAATTCTGCTCGTCGTAGTCGATGTAAGTAATCCGCACGACATCTATCTTTTTTTCGCCGATGTGTACCAGCGTCCCAGGAGGCAAACCAGCCTTTTTCGAATGCCTTTTTGTAAATCTTGGTTTATATGGATTTAATTTGATTTTGTGTTTCACTCGCATTGATCACGTTCCTAATCAAGGCCAAACTATTTGTTGAGTCTGATGTTTTCAGATCAAGCGTTTTTAGGTTTGCGGGGTTTTCTCAGGATGATGCTCGTTGTGATCAGGCCGGCAACAAATCCCATAAGAAAAGTCAATATCAAAAGCAGTGCTCTCGGCATCGTTACCGACGCGAACAATAGCTTTGTCTGGACTGCCTCTGTGTTCTGCAAGAATACGATCAACGCCAATACTGAAATAATAATTATAAGAATAATCTTGACCTTTTTCATGCCTGACCTCATCTTTACTGATTGATTTTGAATGGTTCTGATTCTATCAGGAGTTATTCATTCTGTCTTTCTTTTTCAGGTTCGCCTTGCGAGGTTTTATTTTCCTGCTTACTAACCACATGATTGTTTACCTTTGAAGTTTTACCTTTCAAGTTTTTAACGGCTGCAAATGGAAAACTTATCATTTGGCGCAATCCACCGATGGATGAGACATTTCGGACTTGGCCTGTAACCTCTGCAAAGAGTTCATTCATAACGATCTTTTCTTCGACCTCTCCGGTTTCCTTAACCATAGCCAGCCGATGCAATGAGTATAGGCCAATCAGAAAAGCCAGAGCGAAGAAGAAGTCCCACTGCTGAAGGTTTAATGTCGGCAGACTAAATTCGCCGCCCGGGCCTGTGTACTTTAGCGTCCATGCCAGTTCCCGGCCTGCGAAGAAATCCGCGAACTTGCCGCCTAAGATGGGCGCTATTCCAGCAGCGAACGAATTGACAATAGTATTGGCTGCAAGGTAAGCAGTGGCCTGTCCCTGTGGTGCCAATTTTAGGCCAATATTGCCCGATGCCAGTGAGACGCCGGCTGAAGCAAGCCCCATCACCATGTGAATTACGATAAGCAGCGGTATTGTTAAGAAATATTTCTCAGGCATTGTGGTGAATGTCCAGGCTAAAATCGCTAATATGAACAAGGGCCCACAGATAGCAAGGACGGATTTATTGCTGAAACGGTCCGTGTACCTGCCCCAGATTTTAAGAAATGTGAAGTTCATTACCTGGCTAACTATCGAAAGAGCTATGATAAACGACATACTCAAGCCTAATCTTTTGAGCATATAAACCATGAAGAAAGGCCCAGCTAAATTCACTGCAAAATTCCAGGAGCTCATAAACGCAATGAGCTTTCGGAAGTTCTCATCTTTGAATGGTTGACCAAGAAGTTTGATAATACCTGCTCTCTCTTCAGGTTTGGGCATACGTTTTTCCGGTGTTCGAGCAAGGAAGTAAAGCCCAAGAATCCCGGCTGCAAAACCTACCAGGAACAAAACGGAGTACCCTTGTACTTCGTAACTGGGCAGCAATTTTTTCCACAGGTCCAAATAAGCCGCGGCGCCTATACTCAAAGCAATTCCAACGCCCGTGGCTATTCTCATGCGTTTCGAGAAGAATAAGCCGAGCATGTTCTGAGGTATCAGGTCTCGCATCCAAGAATTCCAGCTACAGCCAGACACTGCTCCGAATGCGGATGCGGCTATCATCGATGTCAACAAAACTACCAGCCCTATTTTAGCCCCGAACAAGAAAGGGATCAGAGCAATTAGTAGCCAGCACATCCTGCTCAAACCTGCCGCTATAACAACGATTGCTCGTCTATTACGTATTTTTTCAACCAGAAATATCGATGGCAATTGGAGAAGTTGAGCTAACGGCCCAATGGCTGCCAGAAGGCCAATCACCAGATTAGAAGCGCCGAGTTTTATGGCAAAAGCTACCAGAAAGGCTCCGCCGGTCAGTATCCCCATGGTCTGGGACGCTATCCCATCTTTAATAACGTAGCTAAGCCCCGACTGAATCTGCTGTTCCGTCAGATCCTCTTCTGTCTTGAGCCACACGATCTCGACCTCCTTTCCTTCGAATATGCAGCCGTGTTTTTCCCCGCAAAGACGAGAAAATTTCAGAGTGCTCTTTAGCTTAATTATTTTATAGGTTCTTTATTATAGTCTCGAATTCCTCAGTTTCTATTCGCTAACGGCCTTTTTTTAGACGTAAATAATTATAGTTTTACTGCGCTAACATAAGTAGGAATCTTTTGAAAATCTATCACCCTGAGGTAATGCCGTCAAGTCTACTGCTCGAAACAATATTTATCATTTGCGTGGCAGAGAAGTGTCGTCCTGACATTAATGCATTTTTCTGTAAGGGCAATGTTTCGTCATCGCTTTTTTCTATAAAAAAAATGTGCCACCAAGCACAGACCAGGTGGCACGGTTTTAGACCAAGTCATAAACTACGTTACTGTCCTTTGACCTTGACTTTGATTGGCTTGGCTTTTTCGCTCTTGGGTAGCGTGATGGTCAGCACGCCATCCTTGCAGGCAGCCTCGATCTTATCGGGGTCAACGTCGCTCGACAGGTTCAACTCCCGCCTAAAGGAGCCGTACGATCGCTCACTGTGGTAATAGCCCTTTTCCCTTTTTTCCTCTTCAGTTTTTTTCTCTCCACTGATTGTAAGCCTGTTGCCGTGCACGGAAATGTCTATGTCTTCTGCCTTGCAGCCGGGAACCTCCGCCTTTACCACAAAATCATTTTCTGTTTCTGCGATGTCAACAGCCGGCCATCGGGCGCCGCCCCAGAACGGCATATCCCAATCATCAAAGAAACCCCTGAGTAAATCATCCATTTCCCTGTGAAGCCGAGCCAAGCTGCTTCTGTCCGCCTCTCTTTTCTTAACCGGTACCAGTGCCATAATATTGCCTCCTTTCTTGATACATCAAGATTTGAGTTGTTTAGCCGTTAGCCGCGACAGTTTTGGCTAGCGCAATCTGTGTAGGTTTCCATATACTAATCATCCGTACATCCCCCGTTGTTGTTTCATGGGATCAGCCGATAGATTGTGTTGTAGCTTTGGTGCGACGGCGGTCAGCGCTTCTTTAGCACTGACAATTGCGCTGGCCAGTTAGCCTATGTAAGTTATGCTTTGCCCCAGGTTGCTGTCTTTAGCACATTGCGTACGGCTTTGGCAGTATCGCTTCCTATTTCCTCGGCAGCCTCGATGGCCCCAGTAGTAGCGTGCTCAATGGCCTTGGCGGTATCGGCACCGATATCACCAACAGCTGTTACTGTCCCATCCACAGCATTCACGGCGATTTTTGCAGCGTCGGCTCCTACTTCCGAAGCGCCTTTGATGATTCCTTTCACGGCAGACTTGATGGCTACTCCGATGTCCTGGCTTGTATCAGCCGCGGCTTCCACTGCCCCAGCTATAATCTGCCCAACAGCTTTCTCAGTTGCCGTAGCCACTTGAGAAACGCCGTCTACCGCAACCAATAGAACATCCCGTGTCGCTTCAACGACCGACTCAGCCGTATCGCCAGTTCCTTTTATTGCACCTGTCACTGCTAACTTTGCAGTACGGCCAATATTAGATAGACTTGACTTTGCCATTTTTCAACCTCCATGCAGTAATAGCTATAAGGATAAACGACATTACCGTAGAAACGTGTAAAAAATTTATTCCAACAATCTCAAATTCAACAAGCTGCGTTCTATAAAAATTTGCCCAAAACAATAACCGCACCTTTACCGAGAACTGCATTCCTTGATGGTATTTCCATCATATATGAAGTTATTGTATTACTTGTTCCATGCAAGGCAAGAAAAATCCTCGAATTTTTAAGCGAACTCGCGGGTTCCTATCTGTATCTAAATCCCGCAGCGAGGCAAGGCTCGTTGAATCTGTTAGCATATTGCTGAAGCATAGCTGGACAAAGAGAAGATTAGCCCCGTACAACCAGAAAGCCAACATAACTGAGGTAAAAAGCCAAGAATACCCATCCCTCCCATTTATCCAGAATCCGCTTCTTGCCTGTGAACATATAGAGAAATAGCGCTAAACTTCCCACAATTAGTACCAAAATATCCACATTGTATTTACTCTCGAACAGTATCGGCCTAATCGTAGCACTGGCGCCAAGAATAAAAAAGATGTTAAAGATATTTGAGCCTACGACATTGCCGACGGCAATCTCAGGATTTCTCTTGTATGCCGCTGTCGCCGACGTTGCTAGTTCTGGCAGTGACGTTCCTACAGCGACGACCGTCAGACCAATCAGTGATTGGCTTACACCCAGAGCAAGCGCCAGACTCACCGCACCATCTACGGTCCACTTACTGCCTAACAGCAATAATGCAAGTCCTGTAATGATGAATACTATTATGCTGGTCGATCCGCGTCCTTTACCCGGCACCTTCTGTTCAATCCCTTCAATTGGTCGTGCAATACTGGCTGAATAATAGATAAACACCAGGAAAAATGACAACAAGACAAGCCCATCTATTCGCCCCAGAGTGGACAGACCGGTTTTATCAATCAACATATCGTTTGCTAAAATGCCAACCAGAATCGCAGCCAGAAGGCTTAATGGTATTTCTTTCCAGGCCGTGCCCTTGCTAACTGCCAGAGGGAATATGACAGCGGAGACCCCAAGAATCAGAAAGATGTTTGAAATATTGCTTCCCAGTATATTACATAAGGCAATGCTCGTATTGCCTTTAATGCTTGCTGTTATATTGACAAAAAGTTCTGGTAAAGATGTCCCGAAAGCTACAACGGTCAGACCGATTACAAGATCGGATACCTTCAATTTCTTTGCCAAAGACGACGCCCCATCGACCAGCAAATGAGACCCCATGATTACCAAAGTAAATCCGAACACTACCATTGCGATCGTCAATATCATCGCTAAGCTTCTTAATAAATGGATTTTTGGTACGTGCTTAGCTCAGTAAACATACCGTTTATGTACTATTGAGTCTTATATTCGGAAAGTACCGGCCTGACGGATGACCCTTTTCACGGGCTTATGAATACAGAATCCGATTGTTCAAGAATGTTGCTTAAGTTTCTTTTTTGCCTCTTTTGCCAATCTCGCTTGTGATAAATATAACTTACAATTAGAGGCAAAACACTGCTTGCCTCCGCATAGACCATCTGTTCAAAACCGGTGTCAACTTTTCCCCATGAAGATGCTTCTTTGAGCGTAGAGCCCGAGCAGGCTCCATCCCTGACGTCAGCAACGGTAATTTGGACAGCATATTTGTGCATCGGGACAGGCTTTCCCAGGACTTCTGCGCAAACAACCGAGTCCTGCGCGAAGTTCTTGGGTACACCGCCACCTATTATAAACAAACCAGAAACCGGAGACTTGATTTTAATCTCTGTCAATTCCCTGAAGTCCTTAACACAGTCTATACAGATATGATTTTCAATGTTTTCGACCTGATGCTTAACCAAGCCAAATCCTGCGCTTGAATCCGAAAAAGCAGGGCAAAAAATCGGTACGTCGTTTTCATACGCCACTTGCACCAACGAGTCCTTTTTCTTAGCGTTATCAACGAGATATTTGCCCATCTGGCTTATAAACTGACGTGATGAATATGGCCTTTTATCAAGTGAATCTGCAATCTCTTTAATTGTATTATCGCATATCTGTAATTGCTCTTCATCGATAAAGGTGTCATATATTCGATCGATGTACAACTTCCTTAATGATTTATCATCTACATAAGGGCTGCCCTTATAATGCCTGAAACCCAGCGCTTCAAAGAAATCCATATCAACAATTGTAGCTCCACTAGCGACAACAACATCCACCATGTTATACTTGACCATATCTACATATATCTGCATACATCCCGCTGCGCTGGTGCTGCCCGCTATACAAAGAATAATTGTGCAATCCTTGTCGTTCATCATCGTGTTGAGAATATCTGCTGCTCTGGCGGTGTCCCTGGCGGTGAAGGACATGTCTTTCATCTCCTCGATAATTGCCGTGGAGTCGAACGATTTTATGTCAATATGCTCAACTGGTTCTTTCAAAAAGTCGTTCTTCTGCATACTTAGCCTTTGAATTTATAGCTCAACATCTTATATATAAGTTTTGCCGCGAGAAAATCCGGAGCCTTATTATTTTCATTTGGGCAAAGCTCTACGACATCAAAACCTACTACGTCTCTTTGCTCAAAGACTTCTCTGAGCAAGCAGAGAACCTCATACCATAATAGTCCGCCAGGCTCGGGCGTACCTATCGAAGGCATTATCGAAGGGTCAAAAACATCCAGATCGATAGTAACGTAAACCTTTTCCGACAGTTTGCCGACGACTCTTCTTATCCAGTTCTTTTGACCACAAACATCCTTGGCGAAAAAGACTTTTGCAGGCTCAAGATATCTTTTCTCAGAAGCGTCCATACTTCTTATACCTACCTGTACAATGGGGCACAATTCTCTGACCCTTGCCATTACGCAGGCATGATTGTATTTTGAGCCATTGTACTCATCCCTCAAATCGGTGTGGGCATCGAGCTGTAGGACCGTTATTGCCTGATACTTTTCAGCCTGTGCTCTTATAGCACCGATGCTGACCGAATGTTCTCCACCGAGAACGACCGTAAATTTAGCCCTGTCAATATAGTGCCGGACTCTCTGCTTTACTACATCAATCATGTCTTCAGGTAACGATTCATTCTGTACTGCTTTATCTGTATATATGCCTTTTTTATAGACCTCGCTGTTGGTCTCAATGTCGTAAAGCTCTAAATTTGCCGAAGCTGCAATGATTGCGTCTGGCCCTTTGTCTGCACCTTTGATCCAAGTGCTCGTTTGGTCATAAGGCACAGGAATTATAACGATTTGTGCCCTATCAAGGTGTGAATACTCCTTCGGTATATCTGCAAAATTGGCTGCGTTTGTCATAATGGAGGTGTTCCCGACAGTATCTCAAGGCACTAGGCTTTGAGTTGCTTGGAACGAGGCATAGTTCAATCGAACAAAAACATAGCAATCGCCACTGTTGTTGTCCAAAGTTCTTTCTGTCCTCTGGCAGCTTGAGTAATGTTTGATGTCCTGATTATCATGCCGCTGGATTTATATACTTGCTCCTTTTCGGACCAGGCTTTGTTGGGATCGACTTCCAGACCTATAGTCGTTCCCAGCATCCCTGCTGCTAAGTCTTCAGCCAAATCTGCTGCCTCTTGTTGATTCATTCCATGACCATGTACTTCACTTAAATAGCCCCATTTGCTGCCATCTTTAGGGACTGCAATTCCAACTGAAGATGCGACTAATCTGCCGTACTCATCCGTATCAGCCCGCGCCATCACACAGTAACATATTTCTCCAGGGGTCAGTTGTTGCAGCCCTTTTTTTCTGCTGATTACTTTGCATCCGGGTGGTAAAATTGATGACACTTGAACAAGATTCTGCTGGGCGACACCTGCTTTTCTCAGTGCTTCTTCGAAGGATTTCAACTGGTACTTGTGATGACCAACACCTTTTGTAAGAAATACCTTGGTTGGAACAAAACTGTCCATCTCCATCTCCACCAAAACGATGTGATTAGCATTATTCAGCCTTGCTTAGGCACCACGAGCGGATTATATATACTAAGATATGGTTGGCAATAAAAAATCTCAGAAACGCAAATACTTTTTTGCTTTCTGAAGTCTTAATCCTACCTTCCCGATGTCTTCAATACTCCTTATTAGGTTCTTCTTTCGCTGTTGTAGAATCTGCTTGACCGTGATAGGTCCGAAGCCGGGCACCCGCAGGAGCAGTAACCTCGATGCACGATTTATGTCTACCTGGAAGACCTCAGGATGTCGCGTAGCCCAGGCTTCTTTCGGGTCGACAACAGGTGACAAATTGTTATTATTCTCAAAGATTATGTCAGATTCTTTGAAACCATACTTGCGAAAAAGGAAATCAACCTGATAAAGACGGTGCTCGCGCATAAAGATGTCTGTTGGTTTGTTCTGCTTGGTTTGTTCACCAGCTATGGATTCATCGCCCAATCCCTTTTGATAGGCACTGAAGTAAACCCTGTGAATTTTCAATCTATCATATAGTCCCCACATATATCTAACAATTTCCTTGTCTTGTTCTCCTGCTGCGCCAACGACAAATTGCGTTGTCTGTTTGACCTTTTCATATCTTTGCCCACGTGCGGTTAGTCTGCTGATTAGTTTCATAGGCTCAATAATATCATGAATATACTTCTTTCTGGACGAGAGTTTTGCTAGATTATTCTCTCCTGGTACTTCAATGTTTAGTGACACCGCATTACTGAGTGAAATAGCATCTTCTATCGCCGCATCACTTGCGCCAGGAACGATTTTTAGGTGAATGTATCCTTTATATCCATGTTTTCTACGTAGAATCCTGGCTGTTGCATCGATGCGTTCCATGGTTGCATCAGGTGATCTTAGCAATCCCGAGCTTAAGAATAATCCAAAGACTTCTCGTCGATTGTAATAATTCAGAAACGCCCTGGTGGTTTCTTCTGGAGTCAGTGTGCATCTGCGCAGGTCCTGTTGTTCTCTCAGTGGGCAGTATTTGCAATCGTTGCTGCACACATTTGATATTAACGTTTTGAATAATATGCTTTTGCCCCCATTTGGCAAGGTTACGGGATATTTCCATTGGTCCTGATCGCTTCGTATACGTCTCTGATCTTTGTCGGAACCACAGGCGCAAGCCAAATCGTATTGAGCATCGGTGCTCAGTATCCGCAGTTTTTCATGGGTATCAGGTTTGCTGATAAGCCCTACCATGGCTACTCTATTTCTTAGCGCTGTTGAGGTTGTGCTTGCATGTCAATTGAAGACGCAGTTCAGAGAACCGCATTTATGCTATATAATGGCTCTTACCATAAAGTAACTATTGTTGTTGATTTCCTTGCTGCTCAGCTCTTTTTACCACAAAGAAGTAAACTATTGGGCCTACAAAGTATATCCCAAAGGAAACCAAAATTGCAGCAGCCCATATTAGCTTGTCATATTCACCATTCTTTGTGAGTTGGTGGGGGAATTTCGATGGTGGTCGCTTCAGACAGTCGATCAACATAACAATCGAGAAAATTACTCCTGCAATTATTAATAGCCATGTGAAAACGCCAGCTGTGAAAACAGGGCTTATCGGCCACCAAGGAAATCTAAATAGTGATTCCATCATTTTGTAGCCTCCCAAAATAACTTTTACTATTTTACACGATGATAGCCTGTTCAGCTTGCAAGATACCACAAGTTGAAAATACCAACGTTAACAGATATTCGCACACTTAATTAGTTTTGCTTTCCATCCTTGCTAATAAACATATCCCATTGCTTAAATTGTCAACTGTACCGAAATCGTAAATGTCATTTTCCCTCGTACACGGCATTGAGGCATCGTTTGATCCTTCATCAAACTACAAATAGCTTCCGGTAGCCAACTTTGCACTAACACCTGAAACTGGCACTACTATAAATAAATCAATTTTCTACACATAATATTCCTCCAACACAAAAGTTAAACTAACCGCATTATGGCTACATAATAGGATGCCTATTGTCCTCGACGAGCAGCCAGTATTAGCAGCTACGTATCTGTCTCAGACAACCTTCAATAAACTAAAAAACAACCAAAGATCCACTCCCACATAAATTTGTATTTAAATAACGTGGCTGTAACAAGATTGAACACCACCTCCTTCCCACATAAGTTCAAAACAGGCTTCAGGTTAGATTCCAGAAACCGTTACGTAATACTTAAAGCCTGAATTGATGCCCACGTTTTAGATGTAACTTTTCGCGCTATTTGGTGAAAAATATGTATATTATCCAACAAATAGCCCATATTATAATACCAAATAAATAGCCTGCTATTCAAGAGAAATCCCCCCAATGAGGTTTTCAAATCTGCAAGAATATAGGACATCTGCTACTGCTAACAATTATCTCAGAAGAGAAAAATCGCATGGGCCCACGCTTTCGATCAGCTTGAGCCCCGGACCATTGCGATTAGCAGCAAATAATTAAGCAGATACCGGATAGACTTACTACTATGGCTAAATCGGTGCAGTTGCACCTCTGGCTCTATTAGGGCCTGAAACCAGCCAATTCCATAAGCAAAGGAAAAAGCTTCAGCGTTAACAGCCGACCACGTCTTTCTGTGTGCTTATAAAAGACCCTTTTTTAGAATGACGTTGGCATATAAGGCTCTCTCACTCGTCGCGGCAATAGCATAAGCCTTCTTGGCTCTTTCGTAAAACGCGAATCGCTCGACGAATTCAAAATCCGCGAATTTTTCACCGCTTTTTTTGATTATCGCGCGATAATCCTCCCAGATTTTAGGTTTTTCATCGTCGCCAGCTACAACACTCATAAGCGCTACTGGCTTATCCACGTAAACATCCAAGGGAAAGAACTTCAAGATTGCCTCGAGAAGCTCACAAACACCGTGGCCGTCACATCTGATAAGCCTCTGAGCGATACTGGCTGCCGGGAAATTGCCATCAGCTAAAACTATTTCGTCGCCATGGCCCATTTCCATTAATATCTTCATCAGCTCGGGTGATACTATTGGAGGAATGTTTTTCAACATAATTATCCCATCCTTATTAAAAAACCCGTCATCAAATCAATTCATGCTGCAACTTTATTTTTTTAACAGGCTATATATCCAAAACATTAGTCCGTGTCAAATACCTCTTCTGTTAATGTCCACTATTCATGTTTTTTGCAATTAGATAAGTGTTTTTGCTGCGTGTCGGATGTGTTTTCGATTACATAATCTGAGGCTATTCGAGACATATTTACTTCATAGCCACTTCGGGCATATTCATAATAATAGATTATCAGCAAGTATAGTCAGAATCTTCTTAGATTACAAGTCGCTGTCTTGCTGATTATACTTGATCCTTAGAAGTTCACTTTGCTATAAGGGCATGAAGACTGCAACTTTTTGAACTCTACTGCAGGCTTAATGATGCCCGCTGTTGCGGGGTTAGCCTAATAAAAGAGCTTTTTCGAGTAATTTAATGGGAATTCATGGAAACTTCTTGTACTCTCTTTGGGGCGCGCGGTTTCATTTCGCTTCTCGTTTCGTCTTGCTTATTTAGGCATTGCCGGTATATATCGGCAAGTAATGCTGCAGAATTTTGCCAGGTAAGATTTTTTATATCAACTAAACTGTTGGCGCGGAGAGTTGAAATTAACTGACGTTGTGTTGCCAAAAGGTCTATGTGTTTAGTTAGGGTATCGACGTCTCCTGCCTTGTGGACCAGCCCATGCTTATTGTGCTCGCAAACCGCGCCAGAGGCGTCGGAGACAAGTAGAACACAACCGCATGCTCTGGCCTCGTACGTCACAAGTGCGCTTCCTTCCGCCAACGATGGCAGGACCAGAGCGTCACTGCGTCGCATAATGCTGGCCATGTCAGAAACGAATCCCAGATATTCAATACTGGGATGGCTAAGCTGGTTTTTGAGTAATTTCTGATATCCAGGAACGAACTGTCCACAAATGTAGAACTTTCCGAATTTGGATGCTTGAGACCGCAACCATGCTTGTAGGGCAAAATGCAGACCTTTCAATGGAAAGCAATCACCAACATATATCATAGTGAACGAGGAGTCGTTTCTTTGATGCAGTGGTTTTTCCGTAGGCGAGAAAACCGCCGGGTCGAAGCCGTATTGATGTCGTTTAAGTCGCTTCTGCTCAAAGCCTCTATCTATAAACGTTTTTTCGACAAAATCCGATGGACATAATAGCCAGTCAGCAGCGGCAAATTCAGCTTCTTCACGGGCCAATTTTCTTGCATTAAATTTGGCGTAGTGTGATCTCTTGAGCGTGACATGTAATTTTCTACTCTCTTTTTCGCATTCCTCAAAAACATAACCAGTATGTGCGCTAGGTCGTTCCAGGAGCGTCTTTATGCCGAGTTTTCGCGCGACCTTAAGCGTCTGCAGTGCCGCGCCAGGCCAACAATGTATGATATCGACCCTGCTGGAGAACCGACGTAAAGCTCTGGCTACGATCCTGTCGTGCAGTGCTGAGGACCTAACAACGCCCAACAGTCGTACTGGCAATCTAAGCCCACAGAGTGATAGAGTCTGACGTTGATAGTGCAGTCCGCTTATAGAATTAACACAAAACCCACAGAATAAGCTGACATCAAGGTCTTGATTGACTAAGCCAAGCACTTGATGATATGCTGTATGGCCTACCCCTTGATCACCTATCGTAAATGGAAAGCTATATAATATCCTTGGCTTATTCATAGAATTTCTGCAAAAAGAACTTGATTGGAACCTAATCGAATTCCTTGTGAAGTATTGTTGCTCTACGCTTAATTTCCTTTTGAGGTACATGATTTGGCAGATTAATTGAGTCAATTTTGGGACGGTCGCTGTATTCGTATATATCCACCCGCTGGAATCGTAGCGTTCGTAAAAGGTTGACCGTCATTTGAAAATCCTCTTTGGTTTCGCCAGGAAAACCTACAAGCACATGAGTCGAAAGTAATACCTGCGGGTACGCCTTGCGTAGCTCCTTGATTGCTTGTATTACCTCGTCCGCCTTGTAGTTTCGTCGCATTAAAGTAAGTATCCTGTCACTGCCTGATTGCACAGGCAGCATCAGCATACCGATTCGCTTTTTGTTGGATGCGAGAAGCTCTATCAACTCCGTCGCATATTGGATGAACCATTGCGGCCCGAAATCAAAAAGTGCAAGTTGAAATCTACCTTTGCGAGATAGAATTTCCCTTAGCAGCTCAGCGATGTTACTGCCAATATCCTGCCCATACGAGCCGACGTCACCAGCTATTAGGCTAAACTCAGTAAAATCCTGATTAAGTCCACGGTCAAATTCCTCAAGAATATCAGCCAGCGGCTTGGAACGAAGAGGCCCTGCTGCGAAACGTATCGCGCAATAGCTGCACCGGCCCATACATCCATGGGCAATTCTAAGGCAATAGGGCTTATCTACCGGCTCAAGAGAATGTCTTACGTTTCGAATCAAACTCAAAGCTACAAGGATTCGTCTTAGGCCGGTGACCGTGACAGTTCTGCGAACCAGCGCCCGGCAAAACTCTTGTACAGTGCCAAACCTGTAAAAGCGACCGAAACACTCCAGCGACTTGGTCATGTAAGGCTTAATATAGTTGAGGTCTTTAAATTGACTTAGTTTGACCTTAGCTCCAATGACCTCGTCAAGCTTAGAAAGACGAACTGGAGGGATCACAATTGCATCGAAATTCTCGCGAATTCTTTCCTCATTAATGCCTGCAAGACATCCTAAAATAATGAACTGCGAATCTTTCGGCCTTTTTTTATCAGCTATAGACAGATATTTTATGCTCTTTTCCTCACAGAGCACATCCACACCACACGTCGAGCAGACAACAAGATCGGCTTCCTGGAATTTCCTGGTGACAGTGTAGTTATTGGCCTTGAAGTAATCGTGCAGCAATGCCACGTCCATGGCACTTCGAGGACATCCATTCACATATGCTATACAAACTTGCCGAGGTTTTTCTAATGCAACATCTATCATGACACACCTAAAATTACCCGTCTGAATGAGGATACTCAACTATATCTCATCAAAACTCACCTCAGCTACGCTTAAATCCGTTTGCTTTATCTCCACAAGGGAAGCATCCTGTTTTAACCTGCGGAAAGCTTGATATGCGGTCGGACAAATTTACTCACCACTCCTCATAATGTATATTTAGAAGTATACAATGCCTTTACATAGTCGTCAAGCATTTTATATCTTAGCTGCGTATTTTTGTGGTCGGTTGATAGGCAAAGGTCTCCATAATCCTACCCGATATCGTAATCTTTCCGCTTGGTCGATATATGTAAAAGTTACCACATACCAATAATATCTTTAAGGTTTATATGGTCGACCTTACAATCTCAGTTTGATAATTCCCATATTATGTCAAGGTGCAGTTGCATTGATATCTAACTATATCGGTTAAAAAACATCTTATAGTAAGATAACAAATGAGACTTTTATGTTTTTTTGTATAACGGCTATTAAAAATCTTTTTTGACCTTAGCTATACAAGAATTGAGATACGAATGGTTATGTATATGAGCTTTTTATTTAGAACGAGGATGGTTGGTTTGCGGAGATCACGTCCGAGAACACAGACAAGACAATCTCGGTAGACACAAACACACTGTAAGCATCACGGTTTGCTGACTCAACCTGGACAGATGTAAAACTGATAGTTAGCTATTTATAGGGCTACCTCAGTAAGTATTTTACGGTCTTCATTTGTGCCTAAAGCCAAGCCTTAGTGAAGCCGACCTTAATATCCGGAGACTCCTACAAACCTAATTGTGGTGAGACATGACGGTGGAGAACAAACAACGAAATAAGAGGCTGCGTCTGCTTATAAAAGAACTCAACAAAGAACGCAAGAAACAGGCGAAGAAGATAGATATCCTTTGCAACGATCTTATTACTGCCCAGTCGGACCTAATCAGGAGGCTACATACTATTAGCTTCACAGCTCACTTCTACAAATCCATCATCGGATCAACTGATCTAAGCAAAATCTTAAATATCGCCGGCAGGCTAATCAGAGATGAGATTACCAATGCGAATGTCATATTCTTTCTACGCCAAACGAATGGTTACGAAACGCACGCTTACGAAAGTAACAAGCCCGGATCTCTCGAAAATGATCGGCTGAAAAGTTGTTTTAATGCTGAACTTGTAGAGAATATTTGTAAGACGAATAAATTATGCACGCTTGAAGATATGTTCGCACTTGGTCTGCAAGGCAACTTAGTGGGCTTAAAAAAAATATCCGCTTTTGCAGTCCCGCTGGGTGAGCTGGGACAGGTACTGGGCTTTGTTTTAATACATCGCTTATCAAAGAATCAGTTCACAAAGGAGCAAATGGATATAGTCTGTGCCATAACATGCGGTTTATCACGGGCGATACGGTCCTGCCAAATGCCGTTGCGCTCGGCCGATTAGACATTTGCCACGCTACGGACATTAGTACTAAGTAGCGTTTTTCTGAACGCAATCTCTGAAACGATCTCTGTGGAGAATTACCACAGGTTAAGCTTACAAATGAACATTGTTTTTTATTAGGACGATCTCAAGCGCCTCTGGAGTGGGAGAAACAGCATTCGTTGGCTATATCATTTTAGATGCAATGTTCGCCCATAAATAATTTACTTGCATGCATAAACTTCTCAGAGCATAATACTTGAGAGTTTTCGATGAACAAATATATTCATTTTTTCCGCTGTGATGGTGCAATGGAATTCGCCGGCAACAAGAATCGGCGGTTTGATAGCATGCGCGAGGCAAATTAAAAAAACCGAAATTTGGAGGTTTAGAAAAATGAATGAGAATCAGGCTAAACAAAGCAATGTGGTTGAGACGACAGATTGCCTCGAAGCTGTAGGAGTATTTAGAGCGTGGAAGAACTTTCTATTTGTAATCGTGGTAATCTGTTTATTGTTGCTACAGACGTGCTTTTGGATTGTAAATACGGGTCTGATTAAGGCTGCAACAAAAACAGAACCGACAGACGCCGTTTCTTCGACAGAGGTACCACCTGCTGCAATCACACAGCCCGACGAAAAGAATCCTGCCGAGCCGCTCGCAGCTCAAGAGACTAAGCAGTCGTCTGAAGAGGCGGACAAGATCGAAGAGGCTGCTCAGAAAATAGTCACTACACAGTCGGCTGGTAGTACGAGTGAAGGTGAACAAAAAGAGCAAAAGGAGTCTTTTTGGGGGGTCAAAATACAACACATAGAACTGACCATTAAGGTATGCAACTTTGTGCTCTTAGCTGCTGCAGGACTTTATTGTTTGACGTTGCTCTTTAGCCTGAAAATATCGCTCACCGGCAGACTCGGCGGAATTAACCATATCTCTAGGGCATTTTTACTGTCACTTATTATGGTTTTCCTGTTGGTGCCGTGGCAGAAGACGGTTGGACGCACTCTTGTCGGAGCCATTTACACTCCAGAAGAACTGCTAAATTGGTACTTGGTTAAAAGTGACAGCATATTCAAAATAGTTTTGTACTATTTACGTTTCACAGGCTACTGGCTGCTGATACTTTTACTGCTCTTTCTCGCTCAAATACGCAGCTCTCGTTGGACCAAAGCTGTTCTTAAACGTCTGGAGATAATGTAAAAATTGACACGAGCTATCCGGAACTAAGTAGAAACGTAAAATGATTCATTCTGTCATTGCCGTGAAAGCGGCAATCCAATATTTCTTAAGCGTGGCGTGTCCATTCCTTACGAAGAGTCGTTGTCGGCAGGTAGTGAAGATAGAAGCACCGAAGAATAGTTTTGCTCGCTATTGCAAGCTAAATATAAATTCTAACGGAATATTGCCCTTTTCTTGCAAGCCCGGCTACACAGTCTTTATTGGGCTTCCAACACCGGCAGTATTATGAGCTGCCAGGCACAATAATGGATAAATCCCCTCGATAAGTTTCATTTGACCCAATTGTAATTTTACAGGCATCTTTACAAGAGAAAGTTTTTACATATACTTAATTATTCAAACTGACCAATTTTATTGTCATGCTGAGCCGAAAGGCGAAGCATCCGGCTTTAGCAAAAGAAAACCCATATTTTCTCTGGCCAGATTCTTCGCTTCACTTCGTTTTGCTCAGAATGACAAGGCGATATATGTCCTTGCATATAAAAGACTTATCAATAATAATGTTAGTAAATAGGTCAGTTTGAGTTAATTACTCGACTATGCCGAAAATTGGAAACAACTCAGTAGGTGTTGTTAAGACACAAACGGCCAGGCTCATCCAGCCGGACCAGCCTTTGCAGCTACAGTGCGGCAAAAAACTGGCACCTGTCGATGTGGCCTATGAAACTTACGGCCAGCTCAATGACACTTCTGACAATGTTATTTTGATATGTCACGCCCTTAGCGGCGATGCTCATGTCGCAGGATACCACAGTCCAGATGATAAAAAGCCCGGCTGGTGGGACTCAATGGTTGGGCCCGGAAAGGGAATCGACACCAACAAATATTTTGTAATCTGCTCAAACTTTTTAGGCGGCTGTAGCGGGACTACTGGGCCATCCTCGATAAACCCGGCAACAGGCAAATCCTACGGCCTGGACTTTCCAATTATTACCATAGCGGATATGGTCAAGGTGCAGAAACTTCTACTGGATAAGCTCGGCATAAAGAACCTATTAGCTGTTATTGGTGGTTCAATAGGAGGCATGCAGGTCTTGCAGTGGGCAATTGCGTACCCAGATTTTGTCAAAGCTGCAATACCGGTCGCCACAACGACCCATTTAGCGGCTCAATCGATAGCTTTCGATGCTGTAGGCCGAAATGCGATACTGGCTGACGTGAATTTTGCTGATGGTCAGTACAACAGACAAAAGGGACCGGATAGAGGCCTTGCCATTGCAAGGATGATTGGCCATATAACATATCTGTCAGAGTACGGTATGCGAGAGAAATTCGGCAGACAATTACGCAGTTCGGATAAATATAGTTATGACTTTAACTCGGAATTTGCCGTCGAGACATATCTGGACTATCAAGGCCAGAGCTTCGTGGAAAGATTTGATGCGAACAGCTATCTTTACATAACCAAAGCAGCGGACTACTTTGACCTTCAAAGAGACTACGGCTCGCTAACTAATGCTTTTACTAACGTGCAATCAAGATTTCTCGTAGTTAGTTTCAGCAGCGACTGGCTTTTTACGCCGGCTCAATCTGAAGCTATGGTCGATGCACTTGTAGCTAATGGCAAAGATGTTAGCTACTGCAACATAGCATCGTCGTACGGACATGATGCTTTCCTGCTGCAGATCGAGACACTTGGTCGGTTCATTTCTAACTTTTTAGAGGCAACCTATAAACCGGATGTCGCAAGGCAATATCATGTCAACTCGATCAAAGACAAACGCGCGGTTAGTCGATTTGAACAGGCTCAGCGGACACGCGTTGACTACGAATTGATTGAGTCTTTAATAGAGCCAAATACGGCGGTTCTCGATGTTGGCTGCGGTGATGGAGAATTGCTGGCAAGGCTTATAACCGACAAAAATGTTACGGGCAAGGGCATTGAACTTACACAAGAGCTTGTACTGGATTGTGTTATTCGTGGACTTCCTACTATTCAACGTAATGTCGAACACGGGCTTGAAAGTTATACTGACAAGAGTTTTGATTATGTTGTACTTTCGCAAACGCTACAAACTGTGAAGAATCCTGAAAAGGTTTTTAGTGAACTGCTGAGGATCGGAAAGAAAGTGATTGTTAGCTTTCCAAATTTCGCTCATTGGCGGTGCAGAGTACAGTTGTTACTCAGGGGCAAAGCTCCCGTAACTGGGCAATTGCCTTTTAGCTGGCACGACTCGCCGAATATACATTTTTTGTCGCTGAAAGATTTTGACGAATTCTGTCAAAGACTTAAAGTCCTGGTGGAAAAAAGGATACCATTGATAAAGACCAGTGTCAGTCCAGTGAGGTTTGCGCCTAATTTGTTTGCTGAGCAGGTAATTTACGTAACAAGCAAAGAATAAGACCTTAATATCGTTGAAAGGCCGGAAAATGGCACAACTTGAACGCATAGGCATTTCACTTGATAAGAAACTATTGTCGAAGTTCGACAAGCTCATTACCAAACAGGGCTATCCCAGCCGATCTGAGGCTATACGTGACCTTGTGCGACAGCAGATTAGCCGTGAGCAGATTGGTGACCCGAAAAGCCAGGCTGTCGCTGCGTTATTTTTGGTTTACGACCACCACGCGACAAAACTGATAGAGAGACTGATACGATTGCAGCATTCTTCCACAGCCGGCTCACATAGGACTCATGCCACGCATGTGATATCCTCTTTGCATGTGCACTTAGATGAGCGTGATTGTCTTGAAATAATTGTACTGAGCGGCCGTGTGGGTGAAATCGAAAATATCAGCGAGAACATATTGAGCATGAAAGGCGTCAAACTGGGACGAATCAATCTCGTCGCGATTGGAATAGGTTCTGAGTCTTGACTCAGGGTGATCGAAAGCACAGGTAAAATACATGGGTCTTTATCATTGTTGGGGTGACGAAGCTGAAAAACAATATGGCCAGTATTATATAAATGTAGAGGTGGGAAAGGCGATAACCAGCGCCAATTTACGGTGATCCGGCACAATGGTTTCTGATATAAATAACACAGGTTGCGATAATCTACAGGCAGGAGAGACTGAAGAATCCCGGCAGGTCGATGATGATTTTATCCCGGACGATGCTTGTCCGCTTTGTTCTAAATGCCTTAAAGCCTGTTATCCTTTGCAATACTACTGCGATGGCTGTGATTCAAACGAAGTCATCAATCCTTTGGCATCCTATATGCCATTCGTGCGCATTCGCTTCGCCGTTGGCATGCTCGTCAAAGCGTGGAGAAAAATGTTGTTTGGTAAAGGGGCTTCGATAACGTTTAGATTAGTCTGTTTGTTGATAATTATTTTGTGGCTCGCCCGCGGATTAGTACACTGAACCTCCTTGCAGCCATGTACCATAGTTTGTGAACGTTATCATATATCCCAGAGGACTTGCCACACTATAGTTATTCTTCTCTATTAGCCTGGATTTGGTCCAGTTGCATTCCGAAGCGGTCCAGTTTCTTCTGTCCGTCATCGTATTGACTGTACGCGTTTCGTAGGTGCTTACCAAGAACGTCCCAGTGCGAAACAAAATCTGCGAACGAAGCGTTGAGCCTCTTTAGATTCTGGCGTATCTCAGCGGCCTGTTTTTCAATCTGTAGGCCGTGCAGCCCCATCGCCACTGTCATCAAATACGCATACAGCAAGTTCGGTGAAACTGGAATAACCTTCTTATCAAGCGCAAATTGCAAAATATCCTGCGCGTCGCCTGCGTATTTGACTATTGTCTCGTAGTAGATGTTCTCAGCAGGTACATACATTATTGCGAAATCAAGCGTGCCCTCAGCGGGTCGAATGTAACTGTCAGCAATTTTGTCGATATGGGCTGCTACATCTCGCAGAAACTGTTTTCGGAGCCTCGTTTTTTGCTCATCTTGCTCGGCAGTTAAAATTCTTTCAAAACTCGGCAGCGGAAACTTGGCATCGACAGGCACTGAGAAGTCCGTCATTTTGATTAGGGCATCGACCGTTTTGCCGTCTCTGAAGGCATATTGAAGTGTGTAACTATCCTTTGGCAGAATCTGTGCGAGCAAATTCTCCAGCGACCATTCGCCCATCTGGCCTCGCAGTTTCGGGCTGCTCAGGATATCTTGTAGCCGGCGAACTTCGGAGCCAACCTGCAGCATCTGTTTGTTTGTGCCCTGCAGTTCGCCGATTTGACTGTTGAGCCGGTCGAGGACCTGCTGACTGGATTGCAGAGCCTGCGTGAGTGTGCTTTGCCCGGTCTGTAAAGACTTTTGCAGATTTTCCGATGTCCTGTCCTGGGCGGCTTTTAGTGCATCGAGCTGCTGTTGGAGCAGGGTAATACCGGCGAATTGACCGGCCATTTCTTTTCTGCTGGAAATATTAGAACTTATCAACCAGACCAGCAGAACCAAAACGAGAACGGCCAATACAATGCCTATAGCGATTAGGGCATGCTCCATATTTCTATCCTTAATGGATTCTAATGGATTATAGACGCCACAAAGCAACACGTCAAAGACCAACCGTGTGGAACACTATCCAAACAAAAAAGTGTTGCTATATGAGCATAAGCTTTGTATCGTCCTGGCAAAAATTCTGCGAAGTTTGTAATAAGACATTTATCGTGGGCAAGATTGAATCGGTGATATTCGACTGGGGAGGAGTGCTGGCGGATGACCCTCGGCCGGGACTTATGGAATACTGTGCCAGATCACTGGGCGTGCCAGAACAGCAGTACATCGGTACGCACGACAAATTCGGGGGCGAGTTTCAAAGAGGCTTAATCAGTGAGAAAGCCTTCTGGATGAAGGTCTGCGAGGATTTATCTCGGCCGATGCCCAACCACCCATCGCTCTGGGGCGAGGCATTTCGGGCGGTCTACTCATCAAGACCCGAAGTTTTCGCTCTGGCCCAAAGGTTACATGACCAGGGCTACAAAATCGCACTTCTATCCAACACCGAAGTGCCGGCGATGGAGCTCTTCTACGAACAGGGATATGACAGATTCGATGTTTTTGTCTTCTCTTGTACCGAGGGCATAGCAAAACCGCAGAAAAGGATATATCAAGTTACACTCGAAAGACTCGGCTCAATACCCTCGCAGGCGGTTTTTATCGACGACAGGCCTGAGTTCATAGAAGGCGCCCGGCAGGTAGGTCTGAACACAATTCTTTTTAAGAACGTTGACCAAGTTAAAACTGAATTGGCTGGGTTAGGAGTTATAGTCGGTTAGTTGGGGTAATGGAAAGGGTGCAAACGACGTTTTTAGAGGCCCTTCAGGGCGACAATATTATTTTACTTGATGGAGCGATAGGAACCGAACTGGATAAGCGTGGCTTAATGGGCCGAGCCAGAAATAATCTCGACGCACCGGAGGCCGTACTTCAAATCCAGCGAGAATATGCACTGTCTGGCTGTGATGCGATAACCACGAACACGCTGACTATGAATCGAATCTTCATTGATACACATAATATGGGCGTTTCCGTGCGAGATGTGAATCGGGCTGGAGTGGAACTGGCAAAACAAGCCGCCAATGAGGATCAATTTGTCCTTGGGGACATAAGCTCAACAGGGCAACTTTTAGAGCCGTACGGCACGCACAAGCAATCACAGTTTTACGATGCCTTCAAAGAGCAAGCTAAAATCCTGGCCGAAGCCGGTGTGGATGGTTTTATCATCGAGACTGTCTTCGACCTTGCTGAGGCGTTGTGTGCTCTTCGAGCGTGTAAGGATGGTTTTTCTCTGCCGGTAATTGTCTCAATAGCGTATGCAACTGAGACCAAAGGGGCCATGACGATTATGGGCAATTCTGCTGAAGACTGCGCCAAGGAACTCACCGATGCCGGCGCTGACGTTATAGGCGCTAACTGTGGCGACCTCGATCCGGCCCAGATGGCTGTCGTGGTGTCACTAATTCACTCGGCGACTACCGTGCCAATTCTGGCGCAACCCAATGCGGGCAAGCCCAGGCTAATTGAAGATAAGACAATTTTTGATATGGCTCCGGAGCCTTTTACGCGAGGTATTTCGGAGTGTGTGAAAGCCGGCGCACGAATTGTCGGCGGCTGCTGTGGCACAACGCCGGAGCACATTCGGGCCGTTGCGAAAGCGCTGGGTAAAATTTAAATGCGTTTGGCCAAACAAAGAGCGAAAACATGAATAATTGTCATTTAGTGATTCTAAAGAAGCCCTATCTGGATGATATCCTGCAAAGGCGAAAGACTATAGAGTCTCGCTTTACCAGGACAAAGCGTTTTTTCTTCGGACGAGTGCGACCCGGTGACAGACTTTTTCTTAAACTTAGTAGCGGTCCTGTTTGCGCGACTGCAACTGTCAACGAGGTTAGAAGCTACGAGGATTTGACGCCGGAAAAGATGCGTGAAATCAAACGTCGATATAATTGCTATATCAGAGGCAGCGCTAAGTACTGGCAGAGCAAAATGAGTTGCCGATTCGGCCTTTTAGTCTGGCTAAAAGACGTAGAGCAGATCGAGCTTCATTGGATTGACAAAAAGGATTGGCGGGCCTGGGTGGTTCTGACCGAGAAAGAAAATTTTGGCTTGATTGAATACGGCGTGCCAAAAACACCGCTTGAATCCCGCCGTGCGCGAAACTTCTGATATATATTTTCTTCTTGCGTGTATATACCGGTCCTCGCAATAAACTTATTGTCCGAATTCGTCTATACGTAAGCTTGATGAGTTTGTAGGATGAAAGTGCTATAACCTGGAAAGGAGCAGGAAATGTTAAAGAAGATTTTATTGATAATTCCAGCGATGTTTTTAATTTTGGCGGCAATTCGGAGCTTAACAGCCCAGCAAAGACCGGAGGGTAGGCGTTTCGGTGGGTGGAGGAGTACATTTACTATGCAGGAGCAACCACCTATGCCAGCTAATAACGAAGAGAAGAAGATTTTAAGTGTGCTGGAGGATATGCGCCTGAAACAGAGCAGAGGCATGATGAACGTCCCACGGCAAGACGGCAGATTGTTACGATTGTTAGCAGAGGCGACCAACGCCAAGCATGTTGTCGAAATAGGAACTTCCAACGGCTATTCAAGCATCTGGTTCTGTTTGGCTTTGCGAACCACAGGCGGTAAGCTGACCACCTACGAAATAAACGCCGATAGGGCTTCACTGGCACGCAAAAATTTCAAACGAGCAAGCGTAGACCAGATAGTTACACTCGTTGAAGGCGACGCCCACAAAGAAGTTATCAAGCTCAAGGAACCCATTGACGTTCTTTTCATTGACGCTGATAAAGAGGGATACCTCGACTATCTTAATAAACTTTTACCGTTAGTTCGTCCGGGCGGGCTGATTTTGGCCCATAATATGGATATGCAGGAAGTACAGAACTACATCAAGGCCGTAACCGACGACCCCAACTTAGAGACAGCTTTTCAAGGACGGGGCCAAGGCCTTGGGGTAACACTCAAGAAACGCCGGAGCGAGTAGTCGCTATGCTACAATAAGTTCGAGTTCTTTAATAACATTGAGGAATTATGCTCGCGGTTCCAAAGAAAGAGCTCTCTGTCTTCGATTCGACATGCATAATAGTAGGGATTATCATAGGTGCCGGTATCTATGAGACTGCTCCAACGGTGGCTGGCAGTGTGAACCGCTGGTGGGCTGTGCTGGCGATTTGGCTCGTAGGAGGATTTCTGTCACTGGCTGGAGCACTTTGCTACGCTGAATTGGCCACCGCGTACCCACAGGAGGGCGGCGACTACGTTTATCTGAGTCACGCATACGGCCGATGGGCTGGGTTTCTCTTCGGCTGGCTTCAACTAACCATAGTCCGTCCGGGTGATATCGCCTTGATGGCGTTTATCTTTGCGCGATATGCGCAACAGCTCTTTGGCCCGGCTACGCAGACAGCCGGTCCACATAGTTTGCACGCTAATTTAGTTTATGCCACCGGTGCTGTTGTTATTTTGACTTTAATAAATATTTTAGGTGTGCGAGAAGGTAAGTGGACGCAGAATCTTTTAACAGCAGTAAAGGTCTTGGGTTTGATGGCGATTCTGGTAGCGGCGTTAGCAACTCCACATCAGTCGGTGGACAGTCCAAATGTCGCAGCGCTTGGGTCAACACCATTGAGTTTAGCTATGATCCTGATTCTTTTTACGTTCGGAGGTTGGAACGAAGTGGCTTACGTAGCAGCAGAGGTCAAAGAGCCGAGCCGGAATATCTTACGGGCGCTTGTATTCGGGATGGTAGGCGTGATTTTGCTTTATCTCATAGCCAATTCAGCATTTCTGTATGCTCTGGGCCATGGTGGCATGGTAAGCTCTAAGGCTGTAGCTACAGATACGATTAGGGCTGCCTTTCCAGAGTACGGCGGCAGGATAATCGCTGCTATTATATGTATTTCCACTTTGGGAGCCATTAACGGCTTGGTTTTTACCGGTGCCCGAATTTCCTATGCGGTCGGTATCGACCACTGGGCATTTCGTGTCCTAGGAAGATGGAGTAGCCAACGGGGCACACCTATTTGGGCGCTGGCCGTACAAGGTGTCATCGCGGTAGCTCTGATTGTGGCTCTGCGGTCGTTCCTGGACACGATTCTTTACACTGCGGCAGCGGTTTATTCGTTCTATATGGCTACCTGTCTGTCGGTGATTGTCCTGCGCTTTAAGCAGCCCCATATCAAACGACCGTATCGCCTGACAGGCTACCCTGTCACTGTCATCATTTTTTGCGCAGTCTGCGCATTTTTAATCTGTAGCGCAGTTTCGTATGCACTTCATAATAAGCCCATTAGTTTGATTGTTTCATCGAGTATTTTCTTGACCGGTGTGTTAGTTTACTGGCTGACAGGAAAGCGCGGTTCAAAGAGCAAAAGAGCAATCTGAAATTGCACTTGCTCGTAAACTCTCGTATGAAGTGTTTTTAATTATCGGCTGTAAAGCTACGTTGTCTGAGCGAGAGAGGCTTATTGACAATCACTGGGCAGATAAACGGCATCAGACTTGATATGGAATCTTCTGCAAATTGCCTGTACTAACGTTTCTATTCTTTTCATCTGGTAATCGGTTGGCCAGACGGTTTTACCATCCGCTACGATACAGATGCGGATAGTCTGTCCACTACCTTGCCAATTTTGGTCCGAGATCGCGGACCATTGTTGTTGCCACTTTTCCGTTGGTTGTATTTGGCCATCGTCGCCACCAAGGCCGTTACATACAACAAAGTGGCAGTTGAGGTCCTCTGAATTTGCCAAACCGTCCAACATAGCTAACTGATCAATATTGCCGGCCCGTGTGCGACTGTAAAAAAGTTCGATAGAGTTCCACCGCTCGGGTGATTGGCAAGCACGAGAGGTGACAGCTTTTTCTACAGGATTAAGAAGATAATAACTTGATAGGCAAAATGGACCGGCCGAGGGAGGATTATAGCCCATGGTCATCAGGACGGCTGCGCCTGTTGTCATTGAAATCAGAAGCAAAACCAATACTTTAACAACCCTTGGCTGGTTCGACATTGCATCGTCCTTGATGATTTATTCTCTGCCGGCATTAGTAAAATGGAATCTCCCAAAATCGCCTAAAAAGCGTAGATTATCGCCCGGCAAGGGAAACCATTTATATATTATAACATCGGCACAAGAAAACAAATTACTCCAAATTTTGCCTGGGTTTTTTGAAGTTTAGTTATTTGGTGGAAGGAATATGCCAGATATATCAAAGCGCCCTTAAAGAATTCAGTCCGAACTGCAAATCCACATCCCATCTTGGCTTTTCGCAAATGGAGTCAGTTGAGATAACCGATTTGTATTAATTCTTTGACTTTACCATCACTTTTTCAATCTTGAATTGTCCTAACGTGCTTGCTACGTTAAAAAAGTCGCCAGGCTCACCGTTGCCTACCGCCAGAGCTATGTGTCTGGGATCATATCCACCTCGCCCCGTCGCCTTGAACGCTGCATCCAAGCCCACCCACCGGTCTCGGACGTAGGCTTGTGTCCAGCCATGTCCGCCGAAGCCTTCAAGGCCGGCAAAATCGCTAACATAAGCCAACCCTGCAACCACCTGAGCCGGTATACCTACAGCTCGGCACATAGCTGCTGTTAGCACCGCAAACTCCGAACAGTCACCCTGTCGACTGACTGCGACCTCCGCAGCCGATGCGTAACCAACCGAGAGGCTCCGATTCTGAACATAGTTGGCGACGAACTCTTCGATTTTCCTAACTGCTTCAGCAGCGTCCTTAGTGCCACCGACTGCCCGGCGTGCGAGCTCAATTATTTCCTTCTGGTCGCTCTGTAGGAATCTATTAGGTTTCATTGCTTCTAAGAGAGTAATGTCCTTGCCTGTGTACGGGAAGCGCCCGCCTGTTGGTTCGGTAACAGGTGCCACTGTTACTATCAACTTGCCATTTTCCAGTCTACGCACGTGCTGGTTATCATTGGACGGTATGGTAAGCTCTACATCGTTGCTGGGATTCAGCAGATAAGTAATAGCCTTAGCTGAGTGGGCATCATCCAACGGCTCCGGACTGTGAACGAACATCTTATCGATCAACTCCAGGACGTCGTTCTCACCGAGCGCAAACTCCTTAGCGCAGGCGACCATTTCAACCTGCATCCCGGCGATGGCCGTTATCATCTTCTGGGGGCGAAGTTCGTCATCCACATAGCTTTTACTGACAATTGCGCCAGCGCCAGGAACGGTCATAGTGGTTGTCATCTCCGTCAGAGGTACAACACGCCCGAGCAAGTCTATATTTTGCTTTGCATTGATTTGTATTTGCGTTTCGACAGCCGCCATTATTCCAGCACTGAATACTTTAGCTGTGTATACGGAACCTTCTTTCAACCCTTTTTTTATGGTCAACAACCGCATGCCCTCAGCCATGACCACGCCCTCAGGCCAATCAAGAGTGCTTTTCTGTTCGTTGTCCATGGATTTAGTTGTCAAATGTAATTTGCCCTGTTCATCGATCGTACCAGTAGTTCTTGTTGTCATTGCGCCCAGCTGTTGAACAAGCTCGAATCCCAGAGGTTTTCCGTCGGTTGTCTCGATACTGGTTTCCATAGTATCGATTGTCACCGGAATGCCCAGCCGGTTAATAGTGATGTTTACTTTTTCACTTGTAGCAACTTTGTCGTCGGCGACCACTCGCTTCTGGATGGCGTGGCCGATTTTTTTGCCCTCCATAAAAACCGCGAAATATTCTGTTTCATCCGGTGCTGATTCCGTATGACCAATCGCAGTCAACGCAGCTAAGCAAACAAAATACAACTGCCAAGTTCTCATAATTTAGTTCCTTCTCTTATACTGTTTTTAACCTTTATTAGACCAACTATCCTTTACAATTTATTTCTGTTTCTTCGACTGCTAGTAGTCTGTCAAAATTGTTTTTGTGGCTTGTCATTCCCGCGGAAGCGGGAATCCAAAATTATTAATAGACTGGATTCCGCATCAAGTGCGGAATGACAAAAAGTGAAATTTTCTTTTTATAAACGGTACTAACCATCTGATTATAAACACAAAACTTCATTCTTCCACTATAATTGTATTGGGCAATCCCCAAGAAGGTTCTATTGACTAAAAGGTTAACTGTCGTAAAATATATTGAAAAAATGTGTCAGACTGCCAAAGCTCGTTATAATGTGATGACGTTCAAAGAATTATTGGCACTGGTCTCTACAAAGGATTGTCCACAAGTCTGCATTGATTCCCGGCTGGTCAAAGACGGCGATGTCTTTGTAGCGATAAAAGGAACCATTTTTGACGGCCATGATTTCATCGACCAGGCCACCATCAACGGCGCCAAATATATTGTTTGCCAGCAGGACACAAGGCAGAAGCTTGTCCTGAGCGAAGTCGAAGGGACGGAAGACATAGGACAGAAGAATCACGAGTTAATTTTAGTCGAAGATTCCACAGAAGCAGCAGCTATTCTGGCTCAGGCCGCGAGGGGCTATCCCGCCTCAAAGCTAACCAACCTTGCCGTAACCGGCACAAATGGAAAGACCACCGTTGCGCATCTGGTTCGCTCTGTAATTCAACGGGCTGGTCAAAGGTGTGGTCTTATTGGCACAATCGTTTATGACACAAGTTCGGACAGCTCTCAATCTATTTTGACAACCCCTGACTGCCTGCTCGTTGCCGATATCCAGCAACAAATGATTGAAGCTGCCGCAAAATATATGGTCATCGAGGCAAGCAGCCACGCGCTCGATCAAAACCGCCTGGCAGGTATTAATTTCAAGGCTGCTGCATTTACAAATCTTGCCGGTGACCACCTCGATTACCACAAGACAAAAGGGGATTATCTGGCAGCAAAAACAAAGCTCTTCACCGCCCTTGCGCCTGATGCAACGGCAGTTCTGAACAGGCAATCGCCCGAAGCTGAGTACATCTCTAAACAAACCAAAGCCAAAATTCTATGGTACGCCATCGACGAGCCAGCTGACATCACTGCTCATATTGAATCGATGGACATAAATGGAACCATATTTACAATAGACGGTAATCGCTTGAACTCAAAACTCATAACTCATAACTCAAAACTCCTCGTCCGGACGCCTTTGCTGGGCCTTTACAATGTTGGTAACCATCTTGCAGCAGCAGGATTGTGCCTTGCGGCCGGTTTCGACTTAGAAACGATTGCAACCGGCCTTTCTGCTTTGCAGGCAATACCAGGCCGATTGGAGAAACTTCAGGTAAGTAGGGTGGGCTTTAGCCCACCTTCACCATCCAAAGAAAATGGTGGGGCATCCATTCTCCGTCGCTTAGAGACTACGAAGGATGAAAGCCCCACCCTACTTATAGATTATGCTCATACAGACGACGCCTTGAAGAATGTCTTGACTACCCTGAGGCCTTTATGCAAAGGTAGGCTGATAGTAGTCTTCGGTTGTGGTGGAGACAGAGACAGAACCAAGCGCCCACGCATGGCACGAGTTGTTGAGCAGTTAGCTGATATTGTGATAGTAACCAGCGACAACCCAAGAACTGAATCGCCTGAAGCCATCATAGAGGAAATAATTGCCGGCTTTGAGAAAAGGCCTGCAATCAAAAAAAAGAATACAGAAGACAGAAAACAGAAGACAGAAATTTCGGCACGACGCGATACGCTCGACGCACGACGCAATACGAAAATAATCGAGCAGGATAGAAGAAAGGCTATCAAATTCGCAATAGATATAGCGGCTATAAACGATATCGTGCTAATTGCCGGAAAAGGACATGAAAATTATCAAATAATTGGCACAGAAAAATTCGATTTCAGCGATAAGGCAGTAGCCGAAGAGCAACTTCAGAAACGACTTTGCAGCAGTAAATCAGGTGTAAGTTTACATACTAAGGGCATCAGGTAGCGTTTCGTCAATTCGAATGTAATTACATATCTATAAAACTGCTGATGTGATAACAAATATCAGCATGAGAGTTATTAAGAAAGCCCATACTGACGTTCCAATAATGCTCGTAATAAGACCCGCCTGAGATAGCCCCTCCTTGTAAATTTTTCGTTGTTTACATGCGAGCACAATTCCCACAATGCCGAGTATCAAACCCAGATAGGGGATAACTATACTGAGTATACCCAGCACCAGACTGGCGATCCCATAGCCGCGCGGCCCGGATATTTGCGGCGGCTGACTGGCGGAGCTTAAAGTAGCTTCTCTTATCTCGATAGGCAGGTCATTTAAGACAGTACATACTTGGTATATAAACAGAGGAATAAGAACAGCATTAGGAAGGCCAATTACTAATCCAAGTAATGGCACGCCCGCAAAACCGCTAATAAAACCAATAAACGTCCCAACTACCCAAAAGACCACAATAGCTAATCCTAAACCCTCAGGAGCATATCTTGAATCAATCTGCCTTTGGCGCAAAAACGAGTTAAAATCTTTCGTCCACCCCCATATCGCAGGGAAAAGCCAGTAAAAGTTAAAGAAGGGAATGAACATAAATCCCACAGCTTTCCCCGGAGTGGTTCGGGCAAATTCTAAAGGCACGATCCCCCACATTTTGTAGACCAGAACAACAAAGACGACAAAGGCGCACATTGAGAATATTGATCCTATAAGGACATACTCGGAATGTCCAAACTTGATGTTGCCTACAATAATTGGGCCAGCGCTAAAAGACAGGCTGAGCAAAGAGGCTACCAAATACAAGCCGAAGAAGATAGGCTTAGAAACGTAATTCATCTTTTATCCCATTCAATTTTTACTATGTATGGCTTAGCCATTTATGAAGCAATCATTGATGGAAACAAACCAAACGTCGAAGCTCGCACAAGACACGGTCCGTAATGACAATTTTCTTTGAAAGCGCAATGCTTTGTTGAAAAGAGTTCAAAACGTCATTTCGAGCGCCTTGTAGGCGAGTCGAGGAATGACAGCTTTTTTTGGTTTTTCAACAGAGCATAGTTTTATCACAAAACGCATTGTGTAATTGTTATCGCTATTGAGGTCCGGACCCTAACTGCCTATCGCAGTAATGAACCCACGGTAGTCATCAAAAACAGTTATTTGATGAACCGGATCGTCAGAGGATAGCGGTAGTGGTGACCATCGTTCGCTTTGACCGCTGCGATCAGTAAGAATACCACATCGACGATGACCACGGCGGGCAGTAGAACTGCTCCAATACAAGCAACAATGAGAATCGCTGAAACCAGGCCATATATCAACATAGAAATCTGAAAGTTCACCGCTTCTTTTCCCTGCTCGTCCACGAATGGGTAATCATCCTTTTTGATCTGCCATATTATCAAAGGTGCGATCACATTACCAATTACAGGCAGGATAGGTATGAACATTGCAAGTCCGCCGAGATGGCAGAACATCGCCCACATGCGAGCATCCTTGTCGATTTCCTTGCTGGGCGGACTCGGCTCGACCCTTTGAGCCTGCTTTACATCAACTTTTTGCTCGGCGCCAGTTTCACCAACTGAGCCCTGATCACTTTCTGGGATTTCGTCTTTCTTTGCCATAATACCGCTCCTATGTTAATTTATGTAATGTTCTCCGAAAGCGCGTTTTTAGCACTTGCCAACTAAACAGTCAAGAGCAAAAAAAATCCAAGTGGCGTGGCGCCGACATATATTAAGTTCTTGCCGAATTTACCAGATAGAATAAATCGAATCAGCTCGTAATTGCCACATCAAATACGAGTACTTATTAGTGGATAGTTGTCGATCATTCGCATCCGGCCAGGGAGTAAAGGAAACACGTTTGTAAGCCGATAGAAAATAGTATTATAGAGCATAGAAAGTTGGTGGCTCAAGCAAGTTGTGGGAAATGCTGATCGGCGTAGTAAAGGTTACAATTGCTGTGAACAAGTGTGGCCCACAAGGTTGCGAAACACACGAGCGAAAATTCTGATCTCTTTAGAATATAGGACTTAAACTACCGTTGGTCTGCAATTGAGACTACATTATAAGGCCAATAATTATCACTAATAACATTATAGTATCAGGATGGACAGCGTGAAGCTTAATTCGCTTGACAAAGACAGGTTTTAACGTTAAGCTGGATAAATTAAGTGTAAATTGAGGATATTTTATGTTTGACCAGATGATGGTAAGGCCAATAATCCTTTTTACTTTAATAATTTTTTTGGCTCTGACGGCGACTCCGGCTGTCCAAGCTGACGTTGATACCCAACTAATCGATGAGGTTCGTGAAAAGCAGGTTCTTACTAAAAAAGACCTGCAGATTATTGATGATTTTTTAAGAAACGCGATAAGAGATTTGCTCAGGACTCGGGACTTCACATCGGTGGCGAAGACACGAACGATTATATTGAACCGACGGAGTACTCAAATACAATATGTCCGGCAGTTTTCAGAATCTGCCTACAAATATATTTCATCGAGTCTTCAGCAGGCTGAGCAGCTATCCGAGGAGCGAAAATTTAAAGTAGTTTTGAATCTCCTTATTTTAATAGACGGCCTGGAGGATCCACGCATAGCGGAATTAGCAATGGAAAGACTCGACAGCGAGAATAAGGCTATTCGCTACTGGGCCGTTCGGGCGGTTACGAATCCCAATCTATTGCGGAAGTTCAATCCTGACTCAACAGAGGCTTTGTCGTACATAAGCCGAGTTGCGGAACGACTTAAACCGCTTACTAACAACAACGGTCCCCAAATAGTAACTTTGATGGCTGAGTTTGCAGCCAGGTCGGATATCGAGCAATGTGAGCAACTGCTGTTGCAGATAGCTGATACGCGAATTGGCAAGTATGCTGACTGGACTGTAGAGTATGCTCTTGTGGATGGAGTTATCTTGAAGCTACTTTCCAAAAAGATAACATCCTTAAGCTCATCGGGAGCTGATTCAGCCCGTATCGCCTTTGCGCGTCGCTTTGCACAACTTTATTCTTATGCTATACAAAGATATATCAAGGGACGTGAGGTCTTGAACGACGTTGCTAAAGGCCGATTAGCTTCGGTATTAGTCGAGATAGAGGTTAAATGTATCAGTGAGCTTCTTGGTCCTCAATCAACCATAAAAAGGGCAATCGAGCGCGACGACTATTCAGGGCTTCTGCAGGAGCATGATAGGCTGCTCGGAAGCACTAGTGGTGCTGGGCAATTACTGTTGAAGTTAAAATTTGACTATGGCCCAAACAATGGCGGCAATCGCTCAGTTCCATTAGTTTTGCCGGAACCTCCCAGTGGATAATTGGTTAAATTTTTTACCAATCAACAGTTACTAATTACCGATTACCTGCGAAGACAACAGTTTTCAACTGGTTTTCCAAACAGCGGAAGTTTGGTATATGAGAAATCGTCAAGGGATTGCCATATTTCTTTTATTTTTCCTCCTACTTATCATTATTTTGCTGCAGATTCTCTCGATGGTGCAATCCGGCAGGCTTTATCAGAGAATCAACTATCTTGGCCAGATCGTCGAGCGTACCGCTGCGAATGCCAGAGAAGAAGGTCCAGAGGAAACGAGTGTGACTGACGGAGCAGAACGCGCCGATGAGGGTGACCGGCTTGTATGGGCGTTTCGCGTCGAGCCGAAGACTTTGAATCCCATATCTGCTGAGGCGGATATCTACACAACGTGGATCACAATACCCTACATCTTTGAGCCGCTTTTAACGCATGACTACGATCAGGAAAAGCTGAAGCCATGCCTGGCACAGTGCTACGAAATTAGCGACAACGGATTGAAAATCACCTTCAGACTCAGAGACAATATATGCTTTTCTGATGGAGCACCTGTTACCGCGGACGATGTCAATTTCACTTACCAAACTATTATTAATCCAAATGTTGATGCAGCCAATATAGCGAGCCAACTTACAGATATCACAGCAGTGAGATGGGTGGACGACCTAGCCGTTGAATTTTCCTTAAAAAGAGCATGCTCTAAATCGCTGGATGGTTTAACTTGGGTGTGGACTATTGGTATCCTTCCAAAACATATTTATCAGTTCCATGACGCCCAGGAGTTCAACAGGCGCATATCCGATCCAATTGGAAGCGGGCCATACGTTTTTCAGAAATGGGATGTGGGTAAGGAGATTATCCTTCGTCGCAATGAGAACTACTGGGGCAACAAACCCAAGCTCGAAAAAATGGTC
>Ga0315545_1000467_pt1 | contig 42552 bp, 37 predicted proteins | sample SalMarSW160210MG_FD_203096 | JGI IMG/M metagenome (GOLD analysis project Ga0315545, IMG submission 203096) | Salt marsh sediment microbial communities from the Plum Island Ecosystem LTER, Massachusetts, United States - Salt Marsh Sediment SW1602-10 ...
GCGAGGTAATATCAACGGTTACCTGATTCACATCATCGTAATCATCCGGAGCCGTGGAGAACGTCCCGAAGATATAAAAGCTGTCCTGTCCCTGGATTTTACCGGCCTTGACCTTGCATTTGGTGACTGTCAGAGGTACCGTAGTCATCCCATTTTTTTCATAAAGCCAATCTTTTACGAAGCAGCCCATTTCGCCTTCGCCGCAGCGAAGAATCCAGTTCGAATCGAACATCGGCGGGTCCCAGCTATTATCCGCAACCCAGGCGGTATTGCCGATTTTGTTGTCTTCGAAAAATTCCTTCACCGGGTCGCCATAGTTAGTAATTGTGCCGTCAAAATAATGCGCCGGGCTGGTTCCATAATGGTCGGGGTCATCCGTGAACCCCCATTCGGTGCAAATCACCGGATATACCGCGGCACAGGTGGTAATATGGTCTTTATACCACTGAGGGTCGCCGCCAAGTCCAAGCCAGTGGTACGGATAGATATGACAAACATAAACAACGTTGCTGTCGTTAATAGGATTGTTGACCACCGGGCCAAGAATCTGGTCGTAATGAGGCGTTCCGACGAGGATGAGATTATGCGGCGCATAAGTTCGCACAATATCAACCCAGGTCTGCATATCGTCTCTGACGCTTTCCCAGCGTTCGGCCTCTGTGGGGCCCGGATTTATCGGCTCATTGAAAAGCTCGAAGAGGACGTGTGTATCGTCGGCAAATCTCGGCGCTATGAACTCCCAAAACGCACTCGTATCGTCAACTCTTTCATCGGTGTTGTTCATATCATGCCAGTCTATGATGGCGTAGATTTGCTTTTCGGCGCAGTAATCGACAGTCTCCCTGAGAAGGTCATAAAAAACCTCATTTGCCGGGTCGTTGACATCTTCCGGGTTGAATGTAATAGGACTATAGCTGTAAAGAGGCGACTCATGCGGACAAACCGGTATCCTGAGGACTTCGGGGTACCAGCCCGGCGAGTCACCATTGGGGTCATCCTTGTTCGTGATACGGTCAATCAGATTAGTGACGCCACCATGCCCGACTTCGGTAGCGCCTAAATCAATCATTGAGATACCTCTGAGGACGACAACGTCCCCGTTCGGGTCTTTGATTCTATTTCCATCCACGTGCAACCAGGGCGGCGGAACGGCAGGAGGCGCATTTGTCGTAGTAAAGTGCCACACGTCACCCTTCCAGGGACTGTCAGCGTTAGCATCGTTTACCTCATCGACTCTCCAGTAGTAATCAACACCCGTCAGCTCTGTCAAAATCTGGTAGTTTGGCTCGGTTGTGCTGCCAAGATAGATGCCAGCAGTGGCTGTATTGGCGTCATTCACTTCATCATAGTCAGTTCCCAAATAGACGTCGTGGCCGTTGACGTCGGCAGCCCATTGCCCGGTTTCCCAGCTCAATAACGGAGTCGTATTCACATCAGTCTCACCATCCCACGGGCTCGGTTTATATGCTTTACCGTTATAAGGCGTCCCATATATCCCTATCACGCAATCCCGACTTCCATCGGCAAGCTGGGAACGGAAGTTCCGCGTATCCGACGGCCCCGGCTCGGTTGGGACGTTTGGGTCAGTCCTGCTATAGGGACACTCGTATCCATCACCAGGGATATATGTGCTAACTGGGCCGCTGCCTCTATTCCAGTAGAATGTGCTGCCTCCAGAGGAAGGCCCCCAAATCTCAAATGCGTACATATGATTGGGTTCAAGAGGCACAATGTCGTCACCAGTGAAGGATAATGATACGAACTTCTCACTGCTCACGGGAGACGTGAATGAGCAGTTATCAAAGAGGTCTGTGTTTGGGTCTGGACCTTCTGTACCCGGCGTGTAAGAGCCGGGAATACTGTTTGAGCCGGTAATATCGAAAAGGTGCATAGTAAAAACTTCCGCCGGATATGTACCCCCGGGGCCGACAATCACAATTTTGGTCAGGGCAAAACCTCTGTTTGCAGGGACAGTAAAGGTTTGGCTGATGCCTCGGCCGTTGATAAAATTCTCTCTAACCTTATCGCCGCCCTCCAAGTAGTTAGGGTCTGAGTATGTTACTACTTGAGGTGTATCCGGACCGGGCCAGGAATGCGCCATAGCGCTTGCCGTAACGGTTACATCTGCGTAAATCGGCGTTGTTGAGCAAAGAAGCATACCCACCATTACAAACTTGCAGACTCCGGCGTAAACAGATGTCATGGAACAGTCCCCACAAGAGCTCTTTTTTAAGCTCGACTCCATCGTTCTAGCCCTTCAAAAATCTGGATATACCCTCAACACAACCGTTTCCGGCGTTCTACGAACAGTGAAACCTCCGCTGGCTTACGCAGGGACTAATTAACTGTTGCCCGACCTATCGAAACTCAGAAAGAATGCCTTATGGCACAGTCACCTCCTCAGTTTCGTCGAACGAAGCAAAGCTCAAGCCGAAGTCCACATCGCCTGAAGTAGCACTGAGCTCGGCGTATCTCGCATTTATGATAAAGGTGCACTTGTCCAAATTGATATTCGCGCTCATCAGGGCGCCTGCAACCGGGATATTTTTGCACTTGTACAGATTCCCGGATTTATATGTAAAACCTCCCGCCGGTATGGTGAAGGTCTGGGAGCCCCATGTAACGACAACATCCTCGTCGACCAGATTCGGCTCACTGTCATTAATATCCTCTACCGCAACGTCACCTCTGACGTATAACGAATCTGCGTAGGGTTTGCTCCTGTCCCTGACCTTTGCCTTTGTTACTACGAGCGTGTCTTCGTAAGTTCTCATAAGGCGTGTCGGGATTATCCTGCGTGCGCCATTCACTACTGTCTCGCTGGCTTCGCCGGACATCAAATAGTCACCCAGTGTGATGTCCAGCCGAAGCGGGCAGGCCAGGCCCGTCAGGTTAACGTCCTTTGCCTTTATCACAAAAGTCCGCTTGTTGAAATTGAGTTTCAAGGAAGTAATGGCCCCTTCACCGCCTCTCGGAATCTTGTACTTGTACTTAAAGATTTGGTCGGCCACATCGCACACATCGAAGTTGTTGGTCTCCGCGTAAATCACATTTCCATCGGCCGAAACAATGTTGACGTCGAACTGGCCTATATCATTAAGGTCCGGGTAAAAGCTTGAGAATGTCCCGGATGCCCTGAAGTAATCGTGTCCCTGGACCTTGCCGGCCTTTACGTTGCACTTGTTGAATGTCAAAGCACCGCTGTTGGCCGTGGTAAACTGCCACACGTCACCTTTCCACTCGTTTCCGTCGTTGACCTCATCGACTCTCCAGTAGTAATCCGCATAACCGTCCAGAACCGTCGTAACCTGGTAGCTGGCGTCGGTTGTTACACCCATATATATGCCGGCCGTGGAGGTATTGGCGTCATAAACATCATTATAATCGGTTCCAAAATATAATTCGTGGCCGTTGGCGTCCTGCACCATGCGCCCCGGCATCCAAGAAAGGGTTGGGATTAAACTGACGTCTGTTTCGCCGTCGGACGGACTCGGTTCATATGCTTTTAACGGCTTCACGAACTTTGCATTGTCAAAGTAAAAATCAGTCTGGCCACTTCCGCTATTCAGTGAGAAAATTATCTGAATATAGTCGGGACTGGCGCTAAGGGCATCACGGAAAGTAGTGTAGTCTATCTCTATGGTCGTCGTCCGTTCAGCAGAGCCATCCCAAAAGTCATAATGGGATACGGGTGTAGAGCCGCCCACTTCGGTCCAGCCGGCACCCGGGCCATTCATGTAAATCTGGTAAATCTCATTCCAGCCCCCGGTCGTGCCAGCCGCGACCGAATAGTCGATCGCAAAGACATTGTTGGCCAAAAAATCAGCTCTTTGGGCAGAACTCAACGATATAGCGAGACACTGACCATAAGAAGCACCCATACCATCCTTCACCACCTTCAGGGAATTGCTTCCCAGAGTGGCGCCTACTGTCTCTCCGAAGATGTACTCGGCGTTATGGCTGGGGTCAGCGACGGCAATCGAAACTCCACTAACCCAGTCAATCCATCCATCGCCAGTGCTATCCTCCCAATTGCCTATGACGTCAGCATAGCCGTTGGAAGCCACGCCCAATACTACTAACGCGAGACAAATTATACCCAACCTGTGTATAATCCCAATCTCACTCCTCTCGATAGCAGTTCTATCAGACGGGGTGCAAACAGCTTTGCCGGAACATCTAATAAGAAACATCTCCTTTGTCTTGGGATTCATTGCCGTAATCTCCAAAAAATCAATTTAACTTCCGAGTCCAATTCGAAAAGACGATGATAAACGCCTTCTAACCAACGCTCGCCTTATAAATACAAATGGGCAGACCTATTACGGCGTCCGCCCCACCGCCACAATCGATTTTGGGGTTTCTACTTCCTCTACCCATAGTATAGTATCGGGAGTTTTGCCGCCGAACTTAAACCTAAATTTAATGCCCCACGGCAGGTTAAGGTCATATAATCTCGTGGAAATCGGTGAGGGACGGGCTTAACCACCGGGGCGGCCAATGCCTGTTTAGGGCAGGTTAACCCGCCTATGGCAGGTTAAGTTCGTCTGTCTCGTCGAACGCGGCGAAGCTCAAGCCAAATTCGACTGCCCCTGAAGTAACATCGAGCGAGGCCTTCTTGACCACAATCGCAAATTTGCATTTATCAAGGTCGATTTTACCGGACACTTGTCCACCTTCTGCTACGCTGACCTTTGAGCATTTATAGGACTTGCCTCGCTTGGCTACGAAACTGCCCTGCGGAATTGTAAACGTCTGTTCGCCCCAGGTCAGAACAACTTCTTCGTTAGCCAGGTCCGTATCATCGATTGCCTCGACGGCTATCTCGCCTTTGACCGAGAGCGAATCGGACGATGGTTTACTACTGCTCTTGGCCTTTGCTTTGCTGACGTTAAGAACATCGTCATACGTCCGCATCAGTCGAACCGGGATGGTCTTGCTGCCGTTGACAACACTCTCGGCAGCAACACCTGGCAGCAGGTAATTACCCATCGTAATCTGCAACTGCACCGGACAGGTCAAACCCGTCAGGTCTATATTCTTCGCCTTTATCGTGAACTTTTTCTTGTTGAAATCGATTTGAAGCGCGTTGATAGCCCCGGAAGCCCTGTTGCTGTATTTAAATTTCCCTTTCTTGACGTCCGCGGAATCGAAATCGACGGACTCAGTGTAAATCACGTCGTTGGCGCCGGAGATGATGTTAACGTCTATCTGTGTTATCCCATCGAAGCTCGGCGGCGAAGAGGCGAATGTTGCAGCGGCCTGGAAGCTATCCTGTCCCTGGACTTTTCCGGCCTTTATGGTATTCTTTGTAATCGTAACGCTTACAGTTTGCAGACCCTGGTCATCCTCGCTTTCGACCTGTGCACCGCCTGTCAGTGCCCAGGTCGAGAAGTGGTTCACCTGCACAGTCACGGTGTTGGCGTCTTTATCCACAGTGAAGCTCTCGACCTTTGTCCAGAAGTTGGTCGTTGTTGAGAAGTATGCCGGAGCAATGTCATCCTCGGTCAGCCCCGCTTCGTTGAGGTCCGCGGCGTCATATTTGAAGGTCAGCAGGACGTTGGTATTGAAGTTGTCGGTGATTTTGTTTCCCGTCGATTGTTCGGAAATTGAAATTGCGTATCCCCAGCCGATTGGCTTGTCGGTTGCCGTTCGCTGGAGCGAATCCACAAGCGGCGAGAACGATATAGCAACCGTATCATCACTTGGTATAGCACCGGCGGGTATGTCGATTCGCGTGCCGTCCTGAAGAGTATATGACCATCCGACGTTCGGGTCAAAGGTAGTCGATTTGGCTGGAGGCAGTGTCTTGCTGGCCTGCTGCACTCGAAGGTTCGCCGTGGCCGTCGAAGACGTCATCGACAAGCGTTTAGGTCGAGCTGAGTGATAAAACGTTGCCTCTTCGCTGGGATGATATACCGCCTCGACATGCCAGGTCGTGCCCTGAGTTACGTTCATCGTATACTCGCCGTCATCATTGGCCATCGCACCCGCGTGCTGACCATTGTCCGACCAGGCGTTAACCCAGGCCATCGGGCACGGCACGTTTGTATCGCCGTCAACGTAGTAAACGTTTCCGGTAATAGTGGCGTCACTTTCCCTGAATCTAAGCACCACGGTAGCCGGCTCGCCGGCCGCAGGCGTAACGATGTTCATATCGGGCTGCACGTAACCGAAGGATTCAGGCATATTCGCGCCGACCTCGTAATCTCGGCCGGCTGGCACGGCAATCGAGAAGCTGCCATCCGGCTCTCTTGCTTCGCCGCCGCTATCGATTCTCGATCCCGGACTACCGTCGCCTTCACTGTGCGCCCAGACCCAGGCATGACTGACAGGGTTACCGTCCGGGTCGTAGACAAAACCCTCAACAATCGCATCCGCAGCCACGACTACAAAATCATAATTTGCTGTCTGACCAGATTCGACCGTAACTCTTGAATCCGGTGGCGGGCTGTTCACATAGCCGCTGGACCTGATGTGGTAGCCGAGGTTCCAGCTACCTGGTGCGACTTGCAGCTCAAATGTGCCGTCCGTGGGGTCAATCTCCGTGCCCTGCCACATACCGCCCATGTTCTGCATCGCGAAGACCTCGCCGCGGATGCCCGTTGCTGGGGTGGTCTGGTTCGCGTCGGTATAGAAGGTCCCCGTAATCGTCGAATCGTTGCCCAGCAGTGTTATGTCCGCCTCTGTTTGTCCGGAGACCTCTATTTGTTCTTCGCCGGACATTGTATAGCCGGTGTTCGGCGGCATGTGCACGCCGACAAAATATGTTCCCTCCGGCAGCTTCAGCGAGGCCTGGCCATTCGAGACTGGCGCCCCTGCAAGCGGCTCATAGGAGAACTCGTTTTCACGGGCATAGGCCCAGCCGTTGTCTATGTCGGCCAGTATAGCGCCGTTGCCGTCGCGCAGCGATAACGTCAAAGTCGCTCCTGCCTGCACCAGCACAAAGTTAACATCGGTGACAATCTGGCCATCCGGCACGACGACTCTGCGCGGAGGCAGCCCTGACACGTAGGATGACGTATATGGCGGCTCTGCAACAATTTCCCAGTTGCCCGCCAGGACCGAGAGTCGATAGTTGCCGTCCTCGTCCGTGGAGGCATCGGCCCATCCGCCTTCCTGCTGCCAGGCATGAATCGACACACCGGACACCGGCTCGCCGTCACTGCTGCGCGTCACGGTACCCTCGATTCCGGAATTCTTTTCGACAAGTTCGATATCAGGCAACACTGCCGTCTCACTTTCATCCACCCGAAGCGGTGACAACCTCGGACTCGACCAGTACGGATAGGTCTGCTGGTCAATGCCCACCCAGATGTTATAGGTGCCTGCGGAGACACTTATCGCAAACTCGCCGCCCGCACCTACTGAAGTGCCGTTGCCCTGACCGGAATCGTTTCTTATGTCAATCCAGGCACAGCCGGAGCGTATTGTCTCCCCGTTTGGCCCAATAACCCTGCCGGTTATCTGTGAGCCGGCTGATGTTACCGTAAAAGTAATCGTTTCCTCTTGCCCGATGGAGTCGTTTGCGAAGGTGACCACCTCCGAACCGCCCATATACACCCAGTCAATGTCGGTGGCCTGCGGTGAAGGGTGTATCATTATCTCCCAGGTGCCCGGTCCGACATCCAGCTCGAAATCACCATTCTCGTCGGTCTGTGTCCAGGCACAGCCACTCGTGCCCCGGCGCCAGCCGTTGACTTCCACCCTGTTGACTCCCGTTTCATCATTACGCTCAACTCTGCCAAAGATTTTTTTGACAGAAGTCGCGTACTTAATGACTCCTATATCCAAAACCGTATTCGGGTCAGTTATTTCGATTATACACGGGTCGGGCTGAATTATGCCCGATGTGCCCCACGGGATTTCGAGACGTATCGAGTATGTGCCTGCAGAAAGGCCGCCCTTGCGAAAGTATCCTTCCTCATCGGTGTCCACATGCGAGAAGTATGACCAGTCGAGCGTCTCTATACTCACCGGCGCACGCGAGGCCGGTGTTCCATCAGGCATCTGGACCTGTCCCACCAGGTTCACCACTGGCAGCGTAATGTCATTTATATCAAGTTCCGCAACGCCCAGGGGCATCGTAACTTCAATTTCCTGTGAATTGCTGTAGTTGCGATAGTCACCGCCGTATGGCACCTGAGCTTGAATCCGCCAGAGGCCGGGCGTGATACCAGTCAGGCGAAACTCGCCGTTTTCATCCGTATTGTCGCCCTTCCACTTCATATGCTCCATACTGTTGGCGTTAACCCATGCATCCCGAACCGGCGTTTCATCGGCCAGCACCACCCGACCAATTATCGCTCCTCCGGATTCGGCCTTGAGCGTGAAATCGACATCCTCTGTCACCTGGCCAATAACTACCTCTACCGCTTCGGCCATCATCCAGTCGGTCTGGTCTTCGTAAAACTCCTCGTCGTAGCCGTCGGCATTGGCACTTACCTTGTAAGTACCGGCAGGCAGCCCGGTGATGACGTAGCTGCCGTCTTCTTCAATCTGATTAGCACCACGGCCCCAGGGTTCACCGTTTGTCGGGCAGGCATTGACCCATACACTTTCGGTAATCGGCTCGTCGGTATCCTGGTTAATTATAGTGCCGGCAATCCTGCCGCCCAGCCCAAGCTCAAAGTCAATGTCTTCGGCCGGGTCGGCCACGGTTGTGGCTACGGCCTGGGCTCCTGCCCAGTCAACCGCGGCAGGGTAATACCGCTGGCTATAATCTTCGTGCTCGGCACGAACCCTGTATGAGCCGGCCTGCAAACCCTTTATCGTATAAGCTCCGTTTGCGTCGGACTCGGCCCATCCGGCCCATTGGCCGTTGGAGAAGTTCTCCGCCGAAATATCCGCGCCTTCAAGAGCAACATAACCGCCGGTGCCGGAATCATATCCGGAAACTTGCCCGCTGATGGACGTCCCCGCAGGCAGCGTGAAATCTTTACTGCTGGTAATATCCGGAGCTGTGACCGTGACAGCATCGGCCTTGTCCCAGGAAGTCTGGTTGTTATAAAGCATATCCACATACGGCAGGTCCTCGCAGGATGCACATGCACGCACTTTGTACGACCCGGAAGACAGCCCGAGTAATGTGTAAACGCCATTCGCATCCGTCTCGTCTCCGCTTGCGTAATCATCGGTGGTGTAATCAATCGCTTCAACTCTCAATCCTTCTATCGGTTCTCCACCGCTGTCGGTCACTGTCCCGCTTATACCTCCGCCTGCGCTTACGACAAAATCTATCCCACTGGCCGTGTTTGTCCCGACGAGGGGCACCGCATTTGCGTCCTGACGAGATGCATCGTTATAGCAGACGTTTTCATAAGTCAATTCGTTTTCGCTGGAGTCGGTGCATACACGATAGTTCCCCGGCGGCAGACCGGTAATCAAATAGACCCCTTCCTCATCCGTATCGGCATCCATATCCATTTCTTCGTCGTCATCGTAGTTCTCAGCTTCCACGGTCATATTCGCAACTGGATTGCCTTCGGAGTCGGTAACCGTGCCGGTAATTGCGCCGCTGGGCGAAAGCTCAAAATCAATATCTGTCATCGTCTCGCCCGCTGTAACTGTCACGGCGTTGGCTTCTTCAAAGTTAGTCTTGCCGTTGTACAACTGATTGATGTAGTAAAGCCCCGTGCACCCGGGGCAGGCCTCGACAATATATTGGCCCGCAGGCAAGCTGCTTAATGTGTATTCGCCGTTTGAATTCGTGGTGGTCGACCATTCCCCGTCCTCTTGCTCATTTTCCGCTTCGACTGTAAGGCCGACTATCGGGTCTCCTTCGCTGTCGGTGACCGTTCCGCTGATTGCGCCGGTATCGGCGTAAGCTGTAACACTTATGGCCAGCAGAAAGGCCAGCACCAAACAAATTGTTACTAACGGTTTCATTGTTTCGTCTCCTCTGTTTGTAAATGACGAATTGTGTCGAATAGAAGGTTTGTTCGGCGATTGGGCTTTGAGTCGATTTGACGTCCAAGGCCCGTTGAGATTGCCGCCGCCAGTTGAAATGGCGAGAATTGAAACAAACATATAAGCTTCCCCAATTACCCCAGTTAAAAAAGAAAGGAATGCGGACACCTCTTCTTTGTCCGCTTAAAGTATAAGAAACATCGCGCAGTGCAAACTGGATTTTCGGACAGCAACTGATAAGCCGATACCGATGCGCCCGATAAGAAAGACGCCTAAAACTAGTACAGGCAACATTATTTGGTTTTCTTGTCCGACATTGACGGATGAAATTTTTTTATGCGCAGACCCCGGCTGTGCGGAGGACCGCTGCGATAGGGAAAACAAAGGAAAACCCTGCAGCCCGAGGAACGCTGCTGCACTGGGCGATACAGGGTTCGAACCTGTGACCTCACGGGTGTGATCCGTGCGCTCTGACCAACTGAGCTAATCGCCCTGCATAATCGCCTATATTAAAACCGTCTTGCCCCCCTGTTGTCAAGTCCGCAAAACAGTGGTGCCTGAGCTTAAAGTCCCTCCGTAGCCAGTATATTGACCCGCCCAAGCTTTACACCTTTTATGCTTATCAGCTTCTCGCCCATCCGGTTTATCTCACCCACTTTCCCCCGCAACACGATAACCTCAAGACAGTCGTGCCTGTCGAGATGAACGTGCATCGAAGAAATGGTTTTAAGGAAATGCGAATGCTGCAGCTCGGTCAATCGCTCCATAAGCGCGGTGGCGTGATGGTCATACACAAGCACAACTGCAGCGACGGCTACGGCTTTGTCGTTACGCAACCGCTCCGTGCTTAGCTGCTGACGTATCAAGTCCCGTATCGCCTCGGAGCGGCTCTGATAACCCTGTTCGGAAATCAGCCCGTCGAATGCCCGAAGCAGTTCCTTCTCAAGCGATATGCCAACACGCTCAATCTTTGTCATTGTATCTCTCCAGTATCCCAAGACCTCGGATTAATCCCTGCTCGTGACGTAAACCACCTGTTCGGCAAACAGATTCGGCATTAAGCTCACCGCCTTTGCCCACGACTTGGCGATAGGAATGCACTTCTCCACCTTAACGCCCAGTTTATCGCAGAAGACATCGAAATCTTTGAGCGACAGAAAATGTATATTCGGCGAATTGTGCCACTCGAAAGGCAATTGCTCCGTCACAGGGGCTTTCCCGAAAAGCCCCAGCCGAAGCCTGCATCGCCAGTGCGCAAAATTCGGAAAGCTGACAATCACTTTTTTGCCGACACGCAGCAGCTCGGTAAACACCTTCTCAGGATTTTTGAGCGTCTGCACCGTCTGCGACAGTATCACGTAGTCGAAGCTCTTGTCGGCGTAGTATCCGAGTCCCTGCTCGATATCCTGCTGGATAATCGGCAGCCCGCGACAGACACAATCCAGCACAAGCTCCTGGTCAAGCTCTACCCCTTCGCCCTTTATGTTCTTGTCCCGCACAAGGGCGGCCAGCAGCTCGCCATCACCACAGCCGACATCGAGAACCGAGCTGTTCGGCTCAATCAGGGATTCTATAAGCTCATAGTCAACGCGTGCACGGTACGGCTGGTCAAAAACACCGGCTGCTCGACCCTGCTGAGCATAACACGAACAGGGCCTGCGATTTTCGGGGTCATAGATTGCCTTTAGAAAACAGCAAATGAACCTGCCCAAGTTTTCCGGTTCAAGCAAAAAAGCATCGTGGCCGTAGGGCGATGCAATGTCGCAGTAACTTACATCCTTGCGGTTTGTCGCCAGAGCGCTGACTATCTCACGGGACTGTGCGGGTGTAAAAAGCCAGTCGCTGGAAAAACTCACCACGAGAAATCTGCTGTCGATATTCGCAAAAGCAGCGGTTAACGAACCATACTCCCTGGCGAGGTCGAAATAATCCGCGGCCTTGGTGAGATAAAGGTAACTGTTGGCGTCAAATCGTTCTACGAAGCTCTGGCCCTTGTAATCGAGATAGGTCTCGACCGCGAATTCCGAATCGAACTCGTAGCTGTAGTCCTCCGCGGTTCGCAGCTTTCTGCCGAATTTCTCTCGCATCCCGGCTTCGGAAAGGTAGGTGATATGCCCAATCATCCTCGCAATGCCAAGGCCTTTTGCCGGCGGGGCCTTGTCGTGATACCGTCCGCCGGCGAAATTCGCGTCGCCCAATATGGCGTTGCGCCCAACCGCATCGAACGCTATCGACTGTGCTCCCAAGTGGCTCGTCGTGGCTATCGGTATGGCCGAGACGACGAAATCAGGGTATTCAATCGCCCACTGCAAGACCTGCATCCCGCCAATCGAGCCGCCTATCACGGCCAGAAGCTTCTCTACACCGAGCTTGCCCAGCAGCAGCTTCTGCACCCTGACCATATCAGCGATGGTGATAATCGGGAAATCAAGGCCGTATGGTTTGCCGGTTTTCGGGTTAATCGACGATGGCCCCGTCGTCCCGCTGCAACCGCCGAGGAAATTTGAGCAAATTACATAATATTCGTTGGTGTCAATCGCTTTTCCCGGTCCAACCATATTATCCCACCAGCCGGGTTTTTTATCTTCTGGGCTGTTCAGGCCAGCCACGTGGGCGTTGCCGCTTAGCGCGTGACAAATCAAGATGGCATTTCCCCCATCGGCGCCGGGTTTTCCGTATGTCTCGTATGCCACATCGACAGGCCCCAGCGACTTGCCGCACGCAAGCTCAAGCGGGCGGTCCGCCTCCACTACCCGAATTACCCGGGTTTTGACTAACCCAACCGAGTTTCCCACCTGTTCAGCCATAACTAGCTCAAGTATACCGCAAAGGCAACGTCTGTAAAGTACGCAGCCGGCGTCACCCTGTGCCGGGATTTTATTTGCATACGCCGTCAAAACACTTGACACTATAACGTGACGTGCATAGATTATAGTCTTAGGAATCAGAACCAAAAGGGATAGGTTTTGCCGTGAACCTTTTTGAAAGGACACACCAATGGCAAAAAAGAAAACAAAAAGAAAAACTCCGAGAGGGAAGTGGACGGCACGGGATGTGAACCTGCTTAAAAAGCTGTTCCCCACAAATGCCACATCCCAAATTGCCAAAAAGCTCGGACGCAAGACCGACGCCGTCAAAAAGAAGGCGTCCCGAATGGGACTCAAAAAATCCAAGGTTTATCTGCGTCGCATCGGCAGGGCGTAACCGGCTCCGCAACCGGCGGACAGTATTTGATTTCGCCTGCTTTATTCAATATACTGAATCGGCGAAACCGCAAGATTGTGTAGAAGGTTCAGCCGATGTCAGCGGAAAAACATCTTAACCAGGCCGTTTTGTGGGAGCCGGCGGAAAACAAAAAGACGCAGTGCTTCCTGTGTGCGCACCGCTGTCTTATTGCCGACGGTAAAATCGGCAGATGCGCTGTCCGCAAGAATATCGGCGGGGTGCTGTATTCGCTCAATTACGACAAGGTATGTTCGGCCAATCCCGACCCGATAGAGAAAAAGCCGCTGTTTCATTTTCAGCCGGGCACCAGCAGTTTCTCCATTGCAACAATGGGCTGCAATTTCCGCTGTGATTTCTGCCAGAACTGGCAGATAAGCCAGGCGGTCGTCGAAACGGGCGATATCGACGGTCAAGCCATAACACCCGAATCAATCGTAAACGCCGCAGTGCGATATGGCTGCAAAAGCATCGCCTATACCTATACTGAACCCACCGTTTTTATGGAGCTGTGTGCCGATTGCGGCAGGTTAGCCAAACAGCATGGGCTTACCAATGTTTTTGTCAGTAACGGCTACCAGACTAAAGAGGCAATTGACTTTGCTGCTGAATGGCTTGATGGAATAAATGTCGACCTGAAGGCCTTCAGTGAGGATTACTACAGCCGGCTTTGCAAGGCTAAACTACAGCCGGTGCTCGATACCATCGAGTACGTTGCTAAAAACACTAATATATGGATTGAGATTACGACGCTGCTGCTGCCGGAGGAAAATGATTCCGACGAAGAATTGAAACGTCTTGCCGATTTTATCGCCACCAGGGCAGGCCCCGACGTTCCCTGGCATATAAGCCGATTCTATCCACAGTATAAACACACCGATTCTGTGCCCACGCCGCCGGAATCGCTTCAGCGGGCTTACGAAATCGGCAAACAAGCAGGATTGCATTATGTTTACTTAGGCAACGTCCCCGGCTCAAAAACCGAAAGCACGTATTGCTACAAATGTGGCAAGCTGCTTATCGAGCGCACCGGCTACCGTATAGCTGCGAACCATATTAAGGATTCCTGCTGTCCAGACTGCGGCGCCAAAATCGCAGGATTTGAGTTGGGATGAGTTTCTGAACAGCGCTTTAAGGCCCCCGGCCGCCGCGATGCCGGCGCCCACCTCCGCCACGACCGCCTCTAAAACGATTGCCCCCCGTCTCGGCAAGCCGGGCCAAGCGCGGGTCAAGCTCGTAGGGACCGCCTTCGATGGATAATGCCTTGCCGTTGACGAGGGCATCGGCGATTTTTTTATGAGCGGTTTCAAGAACTCGACCGAAGGTCTGGCGGGATACATTCATCTTATCAGCGGCGTCGGCCTGATAAAGCCCTTCGAAGTCAGATAGGCGAACCGCCTCGAACTCATCGATGGTCAGCGTAACGTGCTGCAGCACCGAAAGGGGGATTCCCCTCGGCTTGAAAAAGCTGCTCTGCGGCAGACAGCCCACCTTCCTGAAATTGTGAGGTCTCGGCATAGTTATCCTCGAGCACCAGTTAGTGGTCGCAAACGTTATCGCCACACTGCAGTCGGCCGGCAAGGTAATCGGCAGCCACCTGCTGCGGGTCATTGTCCGGTGCGCCCGTCATAACGTTAATACCGTTTTGGACAAAGAGTTGTTGAGCCCTTTGGCCCATACCGCCGGCAATAATAAGATTAACTCCCATTTCACTCAGCCATTTGGGTAATACACCCGGCTCATGAGCGGGCGGCGTCAACATCTCGGTTTTGTTGATTCTTTTGTCAGCACCAATATCAACGACTGCGAACTGTTCGCAGTGGCCAAAGTGCAACGATAGCTTTCCGTTTGTGACCGGCATCGCAATTTTCATTTTGCTTTTCGCCTCCATATTTATTTTGGGGATTCCAAGATTTTTCATTAACGCCTCGAAGGCAGTTTCCATTGCCTTTTTCGCAGGACTTGGGACGTCGGAGCTTATGAGTGGTTTTCCCAAGTCGCACATCAGAACCAAGTATGGCTCCAGTGGTACACTGCCTAAAAAGGTAGTATTGAGTTGCGAAGCTATCTGTGTGCCGTCAATACCTGCAAATATCTCCGTAGTCTGGCCACAGTGTGGGCAGATAAAACCTGCCATATTCTCGATTACGCCGAGAACCGGCAAGCTCAATTTTCTGCAGAAGGTCACACATTTCTTGACGTCAAGGAGGGCAACCTGCTGCGGCGTTGTAACGATGACCGCCCCATCGATGCCATGTATTAACTGGGCGATTGAAAGCGGCTCGTCACCAGTACCCGGCGGACAGTCCACCACAAGATAATCAAGCTCACCCCAGGCCACATCCGATACAAAATGATTTATGATATTATGCTTCATCGGGCCTCGCCAGATAATGGCTTTGTTTTCGTCATCAAGCATAAACCCGATGCTCATCACTCTAAGCATTTTGTCGTAGATAACAGGCATCATTCTATCATCTGTGCCTTGTATCGTGCCTTGCTCAAGCCCCAGCAGCTTCGGAATGCTCGGGCCATGAATGTCTACATCCAAAAGCCCGACTTTATTACCCCGCATCGACAGCCATACGGCAAGATTGGCTGCGATGGTGCTCTTGCCGACACCTCCCTTACCACTCAGAACCAGAATCTTGCGACTTATATTCTTCATCCCGGTACCCCGTCGCGCTCTATGTTTAACAAATCAAGAACTGACCGCCATATCGATTCAATGCGCTTCTTCAACTCACCGTCGCAGTACTCGACGATGGTCTTTTCCTCAATCTGTGCCTTCGTGACCTCCGCGTCATAAGGTATTGTGCCCGCAACAGTAAGGTTTTGTCCTTTTGCCTCCTGTTCGATTACACGTGTCATATCCGGGTTAATATCGGATTTATTTATGCAAACGGTGGCTGGTATGTTGAAGTGTCTGGTCAGCTCGGCAACCCTGTTCAAATCGTGCCGGGCCGAGACCGTAGGCTCGGTGACAATCAGGACTAAATCCGCTCCGGTAATCGAAGCAATCACGGGACAACCAATGCCGGGTGAGCCGTCTACAATTACAAATTCCCTGTGTTGTTCGGTTGCGATTCGCTTCGCCTCTTTTCGAACCAGCGTTACAAGCTTGCCGCTGTTTTCCTCTGCTATGCCGAGCCGCGCGTGAACCATAGGTCCGAAGCGGGTTTGCGATATGAACCATTGGCCGTTTATCGCCTCTTTGAACTCGATAGCGCCGGCAGGGCAAAACCGAACGCATACACTGCAGCCCTCACACGCAACAGGGTCGATACGATATGTCTTTTCGACGATATCATTGCCGGGACCATCAAATTTCGGGGCGTCGAAATTGCAGACCTCACGACACTTGCCACAACCGATGCATTTGTTTGTTATTATACTTGCCTTTTTGCCGCCGGAAAAATCCCTGGTCACCTCAATTTCGGGCTTCAGCAGCAAATGCAGGTCCGCGGCATCAACGTCGCAGTCGGCGACGACCGCATTTCCCGCCAGGGCAGCGAACGATGCCGTAACGCTCGTTTTGCCGGTGCCGCCTTTACCGCTTATTACTACCAATTCCTTCATTAATTCCCCTTTTTAACCGGTCTCGATCCCAACTGGTGGGATAATACTTCTCAGCCGCTGCCGAGATCGGCCGTCATAGCAGTTAGTTTTTCCATAGTAAGACCAGACACTTTTTGTTGTTTCTTAAAATACCGAACCATCCGTTCAAGGAACGCCTGCTGCTCCTGGGGAGTTTCAAAATGTTTCAAGAGACCTTTGGTTTTCTCTATGTTTGCCTCAACTTCCTGCGGAATCCTTTCGCTATCGTGCCGCACAGCTTCCCGTGGACAAACATCGTGACATCGACCACACCGGATACATTCCTCTTCGTTGATGATTGCTTTTTGGTCCTCTTTCAATGTAATCGCTCCTACCGGACAATCATCAATGCATACGCCACAACCCACACACGCATCCTCATTTACCCAGGGCATATTCTTTGTCTCCTTTTCTATTTGCACAAAATTCAAACTTTACCATTACGACTATTTTCCTGTTGTCTTAATTACCAATCGATAATGAACAGGACAAGTTACCGAACGGGAAACAAGACAGTATTTTTCAGCTAAATCTCCGAGCTGATTAACTTTCTCAGCCAGTTCCTGTTGGGCCAATGTAACTTCTGCTCGAACTTCCACGTTAGTAAACCGAAATCCATCTTGTCCTTTTTCAACCCGGCCTGCAGCGTTGGAACGATATGATAAAATTCCGACATCAGACTTCCGCACAAAATAAAAAAATGTTGTCATCAGGCAATTATTAATTGCCGCGACAAACATTTCTTCCGGATTTAACGTTTCCGGACTTCCTTCAAATTCAGGAGCCGATCCAACGTCCAGTTCCCCCGGGCCGCTGAAGACAGTCTTCGCCGATTCATCACCCCTTTTAAATACCGTATTCTCGAACAAATAACTCTTCTGGCTTCTCATAAGCTTCAACAATTACAATTTTTGTTTTTCGATTACTTGCATACGGACATCGTAGCATTCGCGAACATGAATATTGCTGCCGCTAGCGTAGTATAAGCAAAAATCAGTTTTAATTTCTCGGGTTTTGCCTTGACGGAAAATTTCGCTCCGAGTAAGCCGCCCATCACGGCCACAATTGCCAGCGGAATCGTCCAAGTAGGATTAAAGTCTCCACTAACAGTATGTCCAAGAAAACCCATCAAAGCAGTTGTGGCTACCATAGCTGAGGATGTCCCTATGGCGATCCGCATTGGAACACCACAGGCCAGAACCATTAAAGGGATTTTGAACGAACCTCCTGATACTCCAACCATACCCGCTGCAAGCCCAGTCGCTGCTGTTATGGGAATTGCCAACCAAAGATTAATGGTATATTCGCAGTTATTATAATGGCGGGTCCAAAAGCCAATTCGCCTTCGGTTTTCAGCGGATCGTTCTTGGATGGGAAGCAGCATAAGCAAGCTAGCCAAAACAAGCAAACCTGCAAAAACAAGCTTTAACGCCACGTCGATAAAAGTATGCGCATAGTAACCTCCAACAAATGCCATGATGTCTGTGGGAGGGTCAATTACCAGAGCCAACTTCCAGTCCACTGTTTTGTGTTTCTGAAAAATCAGTAAAGCCGTTACAGCAGTAGCTACGAGAATGAACTGACCCGTAGTGGCTGCCTCGTGCATCGTAGCCCCCGTTGCGATCAAAACAGGAACATAAAAATTGCCCCCCCCACGCCCTGTCATGGCCATCAGTATGGCGATGCACAATGTAACCATAGCTGTTACTACTATTTTCACTTTATCGCCTTCCATAAGCTTCAACAATTACAATTTTTGTTTTTCAGTCAATTCGCGCCACGGTACGCATTAGCCCAAAGGACCTGTTTATGTTCAATTCGTTTAGCGCGAATATCTTCAAATCCAGCCTCATGGAGAGAATCCAATAATTGCTTGCTTGTGTAATACTTCTCATTCCATAACCTTTGGGCCAGGGAGTTGCGCGGGAACTCAACGACAAGCAGTTTGCCGCCTGGCCGCAAAACACGATGGGCCTCTTGCAAAACCACCTGGGGATTTTTCATCTCATGCAAAGCCCAGCACATTACCACAGCATCTATCGTCTCCTTTTGAATGAAGTTAAGCCGCGCTGCATCTTTGCGAATACAGCGAATCCGCCTGCTGTTTTTGGTGACGTTTCGTTTATTGGGGAAATCGTTGCCAGAAATATCCACACCCGTAACTTTTTGCCCATAGGTCCTAGATAGGTACCGGGCAAGCTCGCACGCACCACAGCCCAAATCAAGCACACGATAAGCTAAACGCAACTCTCGGCCGATTCGCTGATACAAACGCGGTTTAACCTTTTCGTAAAAATCATCAGGCATCTTTGCGACGACCATTACAAAACTCCTACGGCGGAAAAACCGTCTCTGGTCTTTCCGTTCTTACGACAGTTCCTGTTTGTTTTTCCCTTCTTCCTTCCATTTATGACGTACAGGCTGGCTGAATCAGGCCGGCAGCTTTCGAATATGCGTTTGCCCTCTATTCCCAGGAAATATTCTGTGCGAACAGTAAAATACTCCGCAATCGCTCTTTCTATTTCATGCAGATTCGTGTGCTTAATCTTTTTTACGTAAGAGTCCGGGGCACGAATCTTTTCTCTAAAAAAGGCGGATTCCGAGTTAAGTAACATAACCAAAAGCTTACCTTTGGGCTTAAGTACTCGAGCGGTCTGTTTTATGGCTTGTCTGAATTTTTCAAGGAACTGCAGAGAAGCTACATAAATGACCACATCAAAACAAGAGGTTGGGAAACTCATCGTTTCAGCCGAGCCAACCACCGTTCGTATAGCGTCAGGAGCACATTGCAAAGCTTCTTCGGAAATATCCAGACCGGTAATGTTAAAACCGTGTTCGGCCAGACCCTTCTCTATAATTGCCGGGCCACAGCCGACACTTAAAACATCTTTAGCACCGTCTAATTCCCGCAGAATATAGTCCATCTCGGCCTTGAAAACACTCCTCCAGAATTCCGTTTTGCAGGATTGTAAATACCTGTCCATACCAGCAAATCCGATATTTAGCCGAAATACTTTTCGCGCCACCACAGAAAATGTCCCCAGAGATTATCAAGCTTATATTCGTCATCTTCCGGGACGCCAGGCCATAACTTGATTTCCTCTAACAGCTTCTGGCAGGGCTTATCTTCCGCCAAAAGCTCGTATGCGCAATTAACAAGCGCAAACTTCTTTTCTGCGTCGTTATCACTCGGATTATGGTCCGGGTGATACTTTAATGACGCCTGCCTGTATGCCTTTTTCAGCACTTCCTTACTCACACCTTCTTCAACACCGAGGATTTTGCATGCCGCACGGCGAGCTTGCAGGTCACGAGTTATTCTTTCCCCGAACTCGTAGTCCTCTTTTATCATCATTCCACGCCATTACACTTTTCACATATTCGTATAATTCTGAAAAATCCTTCCTGTATTCACCTAATACATCTACAATCATCCGGCCGGTTGAGTATATCTCGGCGATACGTCGGTCGTCCGGCAGCTTCAGGCAGATGTCTATGTTTTCAGCCCTGCAGTATTTCTCCACTTTGTCATTGCCGATGTCATAGCGATTAATGACAACAGCAAAGGGCAAATTCATTTTCCTGACCAAATCAACAGCCAGCTTCAAATCATGTAGGCCAAACGGAGTCGGCTCCGTGACCAGCAGGACAAAATCTGCTCCCTTGACCGCCTCAACCACCGGACAGGATGTGCCGGGTGGGACATCGATTATCGCTAAGCGATCTTTTTTTATGTGCTTTTTCACTTCTTTAATCAAAGACGGCGTCCTTACGTGTCCGATGTACAATTTGCCCTGAACAAAGTTGACGGCCCCGGCTTTCCCAAATTCAATGTCTCCGATACTGAGTGGTCTTGGCTTAATTGCATCGGCTGGACAAACCAGCATGCAGCCGCCGCAGGAATGGCAGAGCTGCTCGAAGGTCAAAACGTTGTGCTCGCCAATGCATACGATTGCGCTAAACTGGCATATCCGGCCGCACCTGCCGCATCCGGTGCACTTATCCAGGTCAACCGCAGGAACTTCCACATTTACCCGCGAGGTGCTGACAATTTCCGGCTTCAGGAAAAATTGGCCGTTCGGCTCCTCGACGTCGCAGTCAAGATACTGTACCTTTTCACCGAGCAGTGCCACAGTGTACGCAAGGTTAACCGCAATCGTGGTCTTTCCTGTCCCGCCTTTTCCACTGGCAACGGCTATTTTCATATCAAACTCGCCCCATAGTCGTATTAACTCTATTCCAATCAAATCCTTTGGTCTTAAACCAGCCATCTTCCGGCAATGCATCAAAGTCAACGGGTTTCGGGTTCTGCCATTTACCGTCCTCGGATATTTCCCACTTAGTGTAAAGGTTCATAGGTGGCGCTGTTTTGTCTATCCTGTAACCGGCCGGATGAAACCCAATACTGATTTCTGTGGCTTTGAATGTTTGCTCCATTATCTATCTCTGAACAAGGTATTATAAAGTTCTCTTCCGACAGAACCTATTTGGATGTTTCAATTAATCTTACAATTCTTTGGCAACTCTCCGGAAGACTCTGCTGAAATGTATCATCCTGTGGTAAGGCCTGTTTAATAAACTCTTTAGTAAAGGGTAAATAATTTATAGTAGTTACTCCTTTCTCAGTATATGCTATTATTTGTTTAGGCTGCAATAATACAGCTGCTCTTTCCATATTACTGCTCGTAGACTTGTAAGACCTCTCATAATTACACACCATAATCTGATATAATTGAAAATCATCATCCACACTAACATTTTGCTTTCTGTATTCTTCCCTCACATCAAAGACACGCCGAACACCAAAATTAAATCTCGGGGCGTTTTCTTTTACACTTTCAATAAAGTCCTGTACCGTTTTTTCGCTGGTGGCAGTAAAATAATTTCTATTTTCCACTCTTTATATCCTTTCCTGGTTATAAGAATAATCAGCCACTACCCCCAAATAATCTCCTTTTTTTGCCCTCCTGGGCCCACAATTCTCTGCGAATAACACTTTTTTCTTTCTCGGTTAAATCAGCAAATTGGAAATTGGCTGTTTCCACAAAACGTGCCAGTCCTAAATTCTTTATACCTTTTACATCCGCAGCCTGCATATTTGTGTATTGTAAGCTTACTCCGGAAAGGTCTGCTCCTGCTAAGACTGTGCCGATTAAGGAAGAAAGATATAAATCTGCCTGTCTTAAATCTGCGTTTTCTAAATTTGAATTTCTCATGTTCACCTGAGCTAATTTTGCGTACCGAAAGTCAGCACTTTTGAACTGAGCGTTTTCGAAATATGCTCCCATAAAAGTGGCATGTTTGAAATTCGCATTATTAGCCTTCAGAAAGGGCAGATATAGACCGTCTGCATCTAACTTCCTGAATTTAGAATTTTCCACAATCAGCGGCTTTTCTTCGAGGTCTGCATCCTTAAGGCAAATTTGCAGATCGTTAAATCTTTCATAGCCGGACAAGTCGAAATCCTGCTCTAATTCTATGTTCGAAAAATCCCTTTCTCCTGATATGACTTTTTTCACAAATTCCTGGCCTTTCATAAAAATCAGTTGCTTTGCCATAATTTCACCTTCCTTTATAATTATAGATATGGGATGTCGCCCTTAAACGTTGGAGAGACATCAAAGATAGTTTTGTTTATCATCCCCCTGATAGTAAGAGCAAAGTTCACGACCCACCAAAGAGTAAATACTATTGTCAAAACCACGGCAAAATTTCTTAATAATGGCAAACTTAGTGATTTTGCGAGGATTAAAGTGGCAATAGTATATGCTGCCGGCGGAAAGATAAATGCCCAATATCCTAAGGTAACAGGAACCCTCTGTTTCAACATGTATAAAGCAATTGTAATCAGCGCATAAATGAGCCACCATAGACCAAAACCCCAGAGCAATAAAGATATGACTTTAATAAAAGGAGCAAGTGTGTCTGGAGCTATAATTGAAACACCACTTTTTCCGAGTACAGGTAATATCGTGTTTATGGCGACAATACATACGCCTACAGGAGCGACACCTATCATAAAACTTGGAGCCACATCCCTGCGGGGGAAGTTATAAAACAAAGCTCGAAATAAAACAATCGTGTAAATTATAGTCGTAAGAGGGATAGCAACTCCTAAAATCAAGGTATTAAGAAATAAGATGTTTTTTACATGAGCCTGGCTTGTCATATGTAAAGCCCAGAAATTACCCGTGAAAACCAAAACAAAAAGACCGACCGGAGCTAAAAACCAGAAACCTAAAGCCCTTCTCGGCCGAGCGTGATTGCCGCTGGTTACCTTAAAAGGCGTAAAGAAAATGAAAAATATCCCCACCATAAAAGATATCCACCAAAATATGACAGCTAAATTATGAGCGAAGTTTTTCGCAATAAACGAAATAGGAACATTGAACAAACCAGTAGCGCATATGGCTGCTGCGATGGAAATAGCTGAATAGAACTGGATCAGGCTTGCATGCCTCCATTCCTTCAAAATACAATCCATACCCACTATAAACCTGACGATAAGAAAGACCATAGCTGTAAAAAAAACTGCGATTGCAAGTGTCAGGAAGAAAACAGCCAGACTGTGAAGGAAACCTTCTGGTTTACCCGCAATAAGTTGATATATATTAGCTAACGCTCCCGTACCCATCACAAATATAAACCATCGGGGAGAGAACCAACGCAAGATGTATTGTGCAGTGAGTTCGTTTTTGGGACTGTTTTTCGGCTTATCCGACATCTGAATTTCCTTTTCGAGTTAAAATTTGTACTGTATTTGTAAAGAAAAATAGTCGGCTTCATTATCTTTTTCATATACATGTTTTACTACACCTTCACCCCATACATGGCTGTAAAATGCCACAATATCACATTGTGGGTTCAGCGCGTAACTCAACATAATACTTACCTCTTGGGACAACGCTTTATGTCCTCCACCATCTCGAGGAATATACCCGGAAATGTTACCGCTTTTCTGTGTTGGGCCAGTCCCCATGTACCATCTGTCCGCACTTTCATCCAACTCGACGATATGGTAATCCATTCTTGAAGTAAGCTTTTCGCTGGGTTTGGTAATCAGTTGCACAAAAAAATCTCCGCTGTTTTGAAGGTCATAATAGGGGTATAATTGATACTTTCTCGTTCCTGGAGCCATCTGGAAAAAGGTTTCATGATCGCCATCAGACGGATCGCTGTCGCCTGAACCTATAAAATATCCTGTTCTAAGCCAGGGTTTCCAAGGCATCTTTGTAAACTGATAGCCAATTTCGCCGGCAATTGCGTAAGCTTCATGATCTAATTCATACCAATCGCCGGATTGCACACCTCCCCATAACAGAGTGTCCAACTGGCCCGGCCCCCAATCATATATACCTAAAATATGTCCTCCATACATTTGTATATCTATATCAGCATGAGAACAAGTTGAACACACATTATCAGGCCGCTGAGTACAATCTCTCTTGTCGTCGTAGTTATAGAAAAACGCAGCGAATTCAGTGTTGGGAAACAACACACCCTTTTTAGCCGTTAATGTGGTAGTAATAATGTCAATATCATAAATAGTTTCATCAATATCTTTTTCCCAACCGCCCTGAGTAGGATAGAAAAATGAAGTGGTCAAATTAAATTTTTCATCATCCCATCCAGCCACAACTCCATCAAAACTTCTGCCAAAAGCCGACCAACCAAAGGGGCTTATCATCCTGTCCGCAAGACGCATATTCTTCAGGATATTGAATTTTCCCCCATCTTTCTTATCCTGCACTTCGAGGCCGTCACTGTATTCGAATCTACCTCCCTTAAAGAACAGTTTCGTATCAAACAGATTACTCAAACGAAAATAAGCCTGGTGAACACCAAAATCATAGGGGTTCTCTTCCGGATTATGAAGATAATACAAACCACCCATACCAAAAGGGCCGGTCTTATTTGAAACTGCATCGTCTGGCAAACCAAACATATGAACATATTGAGGCTGAAAGAAAATTTCCACGTTTTCTGAACTATATTTCAGGTTTAGGCGAGTCCTTTGAAAAGCAAAACTATAGTCATTATTTGTATTAGTGCCTTTATTAGTTCCAAACCAGTTCCAGTAAGCATATCTGAAAAGCACACTGCCCCCTAAGGTCATCCTCTCATTTTTATCTTCAGACTCGTATATCTGAAATCCTCCCTTGGAGAACGAATAGGGCCAATCTTTAGCTCTAACATTCTCGGCTTTAGTATTAGTAACAAAAAGGATACCTACTGCTATAGATAAAATATTACACATAGATTGCGTGTCTCTAAATGTCTGCTCTATCATTCACCTGCGCTATAGGGTTTCCTTAAAGTGTTTTCGAATATAGTGACTGTAGATAGCTCCCGCTGGATTGTGGGCCAATACTCGGTCCTTGGCGATAAGCGTTGTCACAGAAGCGTCTGAGACCTTCGCAAAAATAGCATCGTGGCCAACACAAAGCCCGCACAAAACATTCAACTGCGTTTTTGCCTCGTTGAGCAACTGGGCCTGGCCCGCCGGGTTACACATGACCTCTTGGCTTTCTGGTGAAATATGTGGCAAATCAAAATCCTTCTTGCTGATTCCGCAAACTTTACAGCAAACTGATATCACTTCAAAATGCTTAGAAAGAATCTCGTCGATAATCTTTGCTTCGTCGCTTAACCCTATACAAAAGGCCAGCCCTATCTTGGAACAGCCCAACTGTTTGGCAAACAGGATTGTTTCGTCCAAACGTGTCTTTTTACAATAGTACTTCGCTTCTATTGTTGAACCGGCCTTATGCAATTTGGCTATGGCATTCCTGTACAACTGCTTGTGGCTGTTTGCTCTGGCAAAACAATCTTTGCCTTGCCGACATTCTTTAGTCTCACACTTAGCACAGGCAGGCACGGAGTTCTTTGCCGCCATAACTACTCCTTCGGTAAATTAATTACCGCCGGTACCAAAATGTGATTGGACATTTGGGCCGGAGGCCTCGGTTAATTTACCACTTTTGAAAAGCTCAATTGCCTCGGAGACCTTCCCTGATACACCGGTATATATTTTAATACCAGCAGCAGTTAAGGTTTGTTCGGCGTTGGGGCCGCAGTTGCCCGTCAGCACGGCTTGTGCCCCCGCGTCGATTACTGTCTTCGCCGAACTTACTCCGGCGCCGCCGCCGACAGCTACGTTGGCGTTTTCAATCGGCTCAGACTCCATCGTATCGGTATCAATAATGATAAAACACGCTGCCCTTCCAAACCGAGGGTCAACCTCAGATTCCAGCGCCTTTCCAGTCGATGTAATTGCGATTTTCATAAAATATCCTTTCTAAGACAGGGGGCATGTACCAGTCGGACAGGAACTGCTTGACTGGCTGCCTTGTCCAACGGAGAAACCCGAAAACATTTTCTGCACATCTGAACTTCCACATTTCTCGCAGACGTGTTTGCTCTTGCTGCCGCTTTTCTCCAAGAACTCCGTTTTGTGCCCGCACTTATTGCACTTGTATTCGAATATAGGCATCGTTTACGCTCCTCGTTAAATCATCTATTTCACACGTTATCTGCTTTCACGCCGGCTAAAGAACAAACAATTTGCATGCCATCTTCGATGCTTTTAGTTATATGACAGTTGTCAGCTGCTTCCAATATACCCTGCCGCTGTCCCTGGGACAGTTTTGCGCCAAGGTGAATTTTGGTATCGATTCCGACTGTGCGAGATATCTTGGCTCCTGATGCTGCAGTGCCTGACGGAGTGGTTTTTATGCGGCGGCTCAACTCTATCTTCATATCATCGTAGGAAATACCCTGCTCCCCGCAGAACTTGGCGACATAACCGCCGATACACATTCCGATAGACGCCTCGAAAAGCTGAGCCGGCCACATCCCGTCCCGCTCGTCATTGCCATCGTCACCACGTCCGGTTGTGACGGTATATCCTCTGCATACGGCTGAAAATCGGAATCCGTTTTCATACTTGACTAAAACTTCCACTGGCGGCATCTCCAACAATCAAAGGTTTTTTTGCAATTTAGCGTCTGCAGTTATCATAGACACACAGCAACCCTGCCAAGGCCGGAAAACCATAAGTCCGCGATTGTCGATTTCTTACTTCCTGCTGCCTTTTTTCAGTTCGTCAATCATTTCCCGGACTTCTTCGCTGCCTTCCTCGTAACGCTTTTGCTCATCCGGCAACAGCTCATAAAGCAGTCGCAGGAATTCGCCGGCGTGAACCCGCTCCTCATCGGCGATATCCTTAAGGACGTCGATAGCCAGTTTGTTGTCGGTTGATTCGGCCAATTGCATATACAACTGAACCGCCTCGTATTCGGCTGCAACCATAAATCGAATCGCCCTGACCAGTTCGGCCTCGGTAAGTTTTCTGTCATTTGCAAGGCCGCTAAACGGATTCCCAAATTCAGGCATAGTTCTTCTCCTTCGCAATAAAACTGAAACAACAGCAACAGTTTACAGACCATAACCACTGCAAGCTACACAAAGTTATTGCTGCAACACAGTCCTTTTACTTTTTACCGGTCTGTTTGCTTTCCAGCTCTTCTATGCGCTTTGTTATCCCGTCAAGGGCGTCCTTGAAGTACTCGGCCTGGCTTTTGAGAACATCGACTTCCTGAGTTGCCGTCATCGGCTGGGGTGAATTAGCTGCATACGGTTGCCCGACCCAGGGCCCGGCCGAATACCCATAGCCGGCTCTTGCCCAGCCAAAACCACGTCCAAATCCTCGGCCACGCCCGCCGCCTCGACCTCGACCCCAGAAACCTCGTCCGCCAACCGGATTCATATATCCCGGCATACTATAGCCGGCGCAGTAGCCGGCCGCTCTTCCTGTCATCGGCCCCATACCTGCAGGACCTGTTCCATCTCCAAATGGCATTTTTAATCTCCTTTCAAATAAAAGTTAATCACACTTGTCTTGTCATTCTTGTTCCACACTTCGGGCACACCTGCTGTGTGCAGGGCTGGCCTGCAATGTGGGCTGCTTTCGTGCCGCAGTTTGGGCACACACAATTACCGCCAGGTCCTGCGGCAAACGGCCCGCCCATTTGACCTCGGCCTCCGCCGCCCTGACCTCTGCCTCGACCCCGGCCGCCGCCGGCAGGCCCTGTTCCATTTCCTCTCGGCATAAAATTTTCTCCTTCATATCAGGATTTCTTTGAGATTGTTCCGGCCCTGTTCCTTGCCAGAACCATATCTCCGATTCTGCAGTCAAGGTGCTCGGCCACAACCGAACACTTGGCCCGCAACATAAAAAACATATCCTTACCAATGTCGTTGAGGGTCTCGTAGTTGCCCTGTCCTTTTGCGATTATCAACTCCGCCCTGTCGAATCTGCCGCGAAATTCCTGCGAACAGCTGTCGAGTATCGTTCCGGGTGCATCGGAGCCATTATCAATTACTTCAACCACGTCCGTCATTCCGGTTATAACAGCATCCTCCATTGTAGCGTCATTGAGCACGGGGCCGCCTTTGACTACAAAGGTCACTTTCGATGACGGCAGCCATTCGACCAACAATCGGTCAAAGACAATTTCTCCGGCATTATCGCCCAGATACAGGATTTCTTTTGACCGGCTGACCGCCTCTTTGAACTGCGCCAGGGCACCCAAATCCAAAGAACCCTCCAGTGATTCGGTCACTGCCGTCTGAACGTGAGACTCTTCCACGTCACAACTCACTCCGAAGTCGATAATGTTGCCGGCGATGGCCAGTCGCACCGCCGTCTCGAACGGCTCTGGTGACCGTTCGATAAGCACTCTCAGGTCAGGGTACATCTGCATAGCCGCTTTGTTGAACCGGTCCTTGATGCCAACGTATGGGTCAGGATTGCCTGTAAGCTCACGAATGTAACGATGTATCTGCTGAGCCATCGCAGGAGGACTTTGCATCAGGTCGGCCTCACTGGCCAACCTAAGGGCCTGCCGCAAGACCCGGAGCTGGACCTGCTTATCATCAGAAGTTATCCTGGCGGCGTCGAGCACCTGGCGAATAAAACAGGGAATACAGTCAAAATACGTTTTCATGCGCCCGTCGGCTTGTTAATCCATTTCCCTTTGTACTTATGGCTAACTATACCCTATACCTATATTATGGGCATATGCTCATAATTAGTAAAGAATTTTTTTTTAGAATTTGCGAAAAAATTTCAGGTCCGGTAACTTCGTCTTTACCGCCGCCGAAATATGCGTGAAATCAGGGCTCAGATGGCTAAAATGGTCAACCATGGCTGATTTTTGAGGACGCTATATGAAGATACTGGCAGATGAGAATATACCGTTTGCGGCAGAGTGCTTCGGCTCAATAGGCGAAGTCCGGACGGTAGCCGGCAGGCGGATAACCGCCGAAGCAGTCGCCGACGCCGATTGCCTGCTGGTGCGAAGCATCACGCCGGTCAATGAAAAGCTGCTCGCCGGCAGCAACGTCAAATTCGTCGCCACCGCAACAATCGGCTTTGAGCACATCGATACCAATCACCTGAAAAAACAGGGCATCGGCTTCGCCTCGGCCCCCGGCTCCAACGCTAACTCCGTCGCCGAATACATAGTCGCAGCACTGCTATCAGTCGGCAAAAAACACAATATAACACTCAAAGGCAAATCCATCGGAATCGTGGGCGTCGGAAACGTAGGAAGCAGGGTAGAAAAAAAATGCACGGCCCTGGGGATGAAAGTCCTGCTTAACGACCCGCCTTTGCATCGTCAGACCGGCGATGCAAAATACCGCCCGCTTGAGGAACTTTTCGATTGTGATTTCATCACGCTACACACGCCCCTCGCCTTCGAGGGACAGGACAAGACTTTTCATCTGGCGGATGACAAATTCTTAGCGTCTTTAAAACCCGGCTCCTGTGTAATAAACACCGCACGTGGCGGTGTTCACGATACCGCTGCACTAAAAGATGCAATTAAATCGGGAAAACTCCGCGCGGTTATACTCGACGTATGGGAAAACGAGCCGAATATCGACTGCGAGCTTTTACGCGCCGTCGATATTTCGACGCCTCATATCGCCGGCTACTCCTTGGACGGAAAAATCGCAGGAATGATTATGATATACAAGGCCGCCTGTGAACATTTCGGCCTTGGGCAGAAGCACGGAATAGAGGATTTCCTGCCTGCGCCGGAGGTGCCGAAAGTCACAATTGAAAAAATCGGCTTCGACGAGCAGGAGGTAATTTACGAAACCGTTCAGCAGGTTTACGCCATCAATAGAGACGACTTCAATACCCGTGAGACACCTTTAGTCGATGCGGCTAAACGAGGTAAATTTTTCGACGATTTGCGAAAGAACTACCCCGTCCGCCGGGAATTCCAGAACACAACCGTAGTGCTCGAACAGCCCTGTCCCGCTGTCGCAGTGACACTGAAAGGCATCGGATTTAAGATAAACAGTGAAAAGCCGAAATGAAAAACTCGAATGGCCCACGGGCAGGCTGGATTTTTCAGCCGGCTGTGTGGTGATGGGCGTGCTGAACGTTACGCCCGACTCGTTCAGCGACGGCGGCAAGTTTCTCAATACGGATAAGGCCATCGAGGGCGCACTGAAAATGGCCGCCGACGGTGCCGCAATAATTGACGTCGGTCCCGAATCAACCAGACCAGGCGCCGAACCCGTCTCCGCGGACGAGCAGATTCACCGGGCGATACCCGTTATTGAGGCGATTGCGAAAAAGACGAAGGTTTGTATCAGCGTCGATACGACCAGTCCAAAAGTCGCTAAAGCCGCCCTCGATGCCGGAGCAAATATAATAAACGATATTACGGCACTCGCAGACGAACAGATGGCTAAGCTCGCCGCCGAGCGACAAGTTCCCGTTATCCTGATGCATATGCAGGGAACCCCTCAGACAATGCAGTTCGAGCCGAAATACGATGACGTAGTAGCCGAAGTGCTGAGGTTCCTTTTAGACAGGGCAAAACGAGCAGAGCAGTCCGGCAAACTAAAAGAGCGAATCTTCATCGACCCCGGCATCGGCTTCGGAAAGACCGTTGAGCATAATTTGACGCTTTTAGCCAATATCGACAAGTTCGTCAAAACTGGCTATCGCGTTCTGGTCGGCCCGAGCCGAAAACGCTTTATAGGACAATTGACGGGCAAAGAAAATCCCGCCGACCGCGTCTTCGGAACAGCCGCAGCCGTCGCAATATGCGTCGCAGCCGGTGTCTCAATCGTCCGCGTTCACGATGTTGCCGAAATGATGAACGTGGTAAAAGTCGCTAACGCTTTACGAAAAGAGGCATAGGATGAATCAGGAAACAAAACAGTTCGGCGGGGACAAGAAGCTGCCAATGAGGACGGCGCTGGCTCGGCTGGAGAGAAAATTCATAGATGCCAATGTGCGTCGGTTTCCAAAATGGATTGAGGGCTATCATCTGACGCTGATGACGCTGCCGATATCGGCTGGGCTGGTTGTTTTCGGGAATCTTGCACGCGAGAACCTCTCCTGGCTGTGGCTGTCGTCGCTTATGCTTGTCCTGCAATGGTTTACAGATTCATTCGATGGCGCTTTGGGCAGATACAGGGACACGGGAATCCCCAAATGGGGCTACTATATGGACCATTTGCTCGATTTTGTGTTTATGTGCTGTCTTTTCATCGGCTATTCATTTTTGCTCGAAGGCACAAGCAAACAAATCGTGTACTTATTTGTTCCTGTATTCGGCTGCTTTATGGCAAGCTCGTTTCTTTCATTTGCCGCGACGAATGAATTCAAGATTACATATCTGGGCACAGGCCCGACCGAAATCCGCATCGGCTTTATCGTTCTAAACGCCCTTATAATCTTCTTCGGCACCGCCTGGATTGAAAAGCTGCTTGCATATATCCTCGCCGCGGCTATAGTGTTGCTGTGCGTGGTTGTATTCCGCACGCAGAAGTACATCTGGAACACGGATATGAAAAACAAGGCAGACAGGGGCCGGGGCACATAATCTCAGGAGCAAACCAATATGAGCAGTCATTTGGGGATTGTAATACTTATAATCGTGGGGCTTGTAACCGTCTTTAGCGTCATTATTATAGCCGCAATCGAAGCAAGACGCATAGACAAGAGCAAGACGTCACTGCCCCCATCGGTTGAACAGAACAAGCGAGACAAAACTTAAGCTTGACCTAATTACTGCCAAGGGCGACTTTCAACACTTCGTTTGTGTTCCTGACAAATTGAAACTTAAGGCCTTTTCTGGCCTCTTTGGGGACTTCGGGCAGGTCTTTTTTATTGCGTGCGGGCAGAATGACGGTCTTAATGCCGGCCCGTTTCGCAGCCAAGATTTTCTCCTTCAGGCCTCCTATAGGCAGCACAAGCCCCCGCAGCGTTATCTCGCCCGTCATCGCAACGTCCGGCCTGACCGGTTTTTGCAGAAGCAGCGAGACAAGTGAGCTGAACATAGCGACGCCTGCGCTAGGGCCATCCTTGGGGATGGCACCTGCAGGGACGTGGATGTGATAATCATATTTACTGAATCGCTTCGGGTCGATTCTCAGCTTGTCGGCGTTTGCCCTGACGATTGAAAATGCGGCCTGTGCGCTTTCCTTCATCACGTCGCCTATGTGGCCGGTCAACTGCAGATTACCTTTGCCCGGCATCAAAGCCGACTCGATAAAGAGTATCTCGCCGCCCACCGGCGTAAAGGCAAGCGCGGTCGCCACACCTGGAATCCCCGCCCGAAGCGCCAGCTCCGACTCGTATTGCGTCGGGCCTAATATCTTCGCCAGGTCGTGCGGACCAATCGTTGCCTTTCTCTTTTTGTTCTTGGCGATATCGGTCGCCACCGCTCTGCATACGGCGGCGATATTTCTTTCGAGATTTCGCACGCCCGCCTCTCGGGTGTAACTTCGGATAATCGAGACAATCGCCTCGTCCTTTATCGTCAGCCGATTCTTCGCAAGGCCGTGCTCGGCGAGCTGTCGCGGCACGAGATACTTTTTGGCGATATTGAGTTTTTCGCTTTCGGTGTAGCCCGGCAGCTCGATGATTTCCATCCTGTCGTGCAGGGCCGGCGGAATCGGCTCGGTGTAATTGGCCGTGCCTATGAACATCACGTTCGACAAATCAAACGGCTGGTCGAGATAATGGTCGGTAAAATTATTATTCTGCTCCGGGTCGAGCACCTCCAATAGCGCACTTGCGGGGTCGCCCCTGAAATCCGCCCCGATTTTGTCCAGCTCATCGAGCATAAACACCGGATTCCTTTTGCCCGTCTTGCGCAGCTCCTGCAGGATTCTGCCCGGCAAGGCGCCGATATAGGTCCTGCGGTGTCCGCGGATGTCCGCCTCGTCCCTTATCCCGCCGAGCGATATCCGAATGAACTCCCGGCCCATAGCCCGTGCGATTGATTTTCCAAGCGAAGTCTTGCCCACGCCCGGCGGCCCGACAAAACACAGTATCGGGCTTTTGCCTTCGGGGTTGAGCTTGCGCACCGCAAGAAACTCGATGATTCGCTTTTTGACCTTCTTCAAATCATAGTGGTCGCGATTGAGAATCCGTTCGGCCTGGTTTATGTCAATTCGGTCTTCGGTCGCCACCGACCACGGCAGCTCACATACAAAATCCAGATACGTTCTTATCACACTATACTCAGGCGAGACGGGCATCATTTTGCTGAGCCGGTCGAGCTCCCGCACCGCCTCCGCTTCAACCTTCTCAGGCATCTTTGCCTTTTTGATGTTCTCGCTGAGCTGCTTTAGCTCTTCGGTCCGTCCATCGTCCTTGCCAAGCTCGGTCTGAATCGCCTTCAACTGCTCCTGAAGGAAATACTCCCTCTGGTTCTTTTCCACGCTCTCTCGCACCCTGCCCTGAATCTTGTGGCTCAGCTCGAGAACCTCAAGCTGATTGGCAAGCGCAACCGAAATCTGCTCCAGGCGTTTGGTGGGGTTAAGCTCTTCGAGCAGCTTTTGCCTTTCTCCTGTTCGCAGACTGATATTCGCAGCAAGGTAATCAGCAAGTGCAGACGGGTCTTCTATCTCCTCCAGCAACGCAGCTATCTCTTCCGGCACGTTGGGGCTCAGCGCTATAACCCGATTGGCGGTCTGGCGAACGTTCACCATCAGGGCCTGCAGTCGCTTCGTCATCTTTGCAGTTGTTTCGAGCAGTCGGACTCTGGCCTTGAGATACGGCTCGGTCGCAATCGGCTTGGTCACTCCATAGCGGGCGATGCCGTGAACGAAGATGCTCATCGAGCCCTGCGGCGCCCTGATAACCTTCAGCACCGTCGCCGCAGTTCCCACTTTATACAGATCAGAAAAGCCCGGCTTGTCAGTGTAGGGTTTAAGCTGCGTCAGAATGCCTATGACGGTATCATTGGGCCTGGTTACTTTCAACAGCGCCTTGCTTGCCTGCCTGCCGACCGCCAGTGGCGCAACCGTCCCCGGATAGACGACCGCGTTTCGAATAGCAAGGATTCCAATCTCCTTAGGCAGTTCAAATTTCTGGTTGTCGGAGCCGTTGTTGTCCTGCAGTTCACCTGACCCGCCCGCAACCGGCTCGATTGCCGACTGCTCCGCAGGTGACATCTCACCCGGCCAGCCCTCTCCTTCAAACAGAAAATCTTTTAAGATGCTGCCCATATTTCCTCCAGCGCACAACCATTCGGCGGCAAATCGGCTGGTTCACAATCCGAAGGCCCTCACTGCCGCCGACCGAATGATAATCGATGCCGTCGCCATTTGTCCACACAACCCTAATATACGCTTCGGTCTGCGCAAAGCCAAAATTTAGCAAAAATTCGATAAAGCCCTCGCCTCCGCCCGCTTATTCAAGGTATCAATCCCCCGTGCAACTAAGACTGTTTTTACTTTATCGCCCCGTGATACATCTGCAGTGACTTTACTTTGCCGGGGTTTTTGCAGTATGCCTCGATGCCTTTGGCGGCCGCAGCGGCAGCGGCCGTGGTCGTGACGTAAGGTATCTTGTACCTTATAGCCGCCTTACGAATGTATGAATCATCATATTTACTCAACTTGCCGGCCGGCGTATTCACAATCAACTGAACGTCACCGTTTTTAATCCAGTCCAGTATATTAGGCCTGCCCTCGTGCATCTTCAGGACGACTTCGCTGTCAATCCCGTTTTCCTTAAGAAAGCGCCCTGTCCCTTCAGTCGTCACGATTTTGAAGCCGAGCTTCGCAAATTCCTTTGCCGGCTGGATAATGTCCCTCTTGTCAGGGTCGGCAATCGTGACAAGAACCGTCCCTTTTGAAGGCAGTGCCAGTTGAGTGGCCTCCTGCGCCTTGTAATACGCCAGACCAAACGAATCCGCCAGCCCCAGTACCTCGCCGGTCGAGCGCATTTCCGGCCCCAGCACCGGGTCAACCTCGTGGAACATATTAAACGGAAAGACCGATTCCTTGACTCCGAAGTGCGGGATTTGCCTTTGTTTGAGACCGAGGTCTTTTAGCTTCTTGCCTAACATAATCTGTGTTGCGGCCCTGGCCATCGAAAGCCCGCAGACCTTCGACACAATCGGAACCGTTCGTGATGCCCGCGGGTTGGCTTCGAGCACATAAACCTTGTCGTTTGCTATCGCATACTGCATATTCATCAGCCCGACAACATTCAACTTCATCGCAATCTTCGCGGTGTATTCCGAGATGGTCTCGAGGTGCTTTTTCGAAATGCTCACAGGCGGAATCACACACGCCGAATCGCCCGAATGAATACCGGCAAGCTCGATATGCTCCATAATTGCCGGTATAAAAGCGTCGGTGCCGTCGGCAATCGCGTCTGCCTCGGCCTCGGTGGCGTTTTCGAGAAATTTGTCGATAAGTATCGGCCTTTCCGGAGTCACGTCCACTGCCGCTGCGACATAATGACGCAGCATCTCTTCGTCATGCACAACTTCCATACCTCGCCCGCCCAGCACATACGAAGGCCGGACAATAAGCGGATAACCGATTTTTTTCGCCAGTACCAACGCCTCTTCGAGATTGCTCGCCATACCCGCCTCGGGCATCGGTATGCCGAGCTTCTTCATCATATTGCGAAACAGGTCCCTGTCTTCGGCAAGGTCTATCGCATCCGGCGACGTCCCGATTATCTTAACACCCGCCTTGGCAAGCTCGCCGGCGATATTCAAAGGCGTCTGTCCGCCGAACTGCACAATAACTCCGTCGGGCTTTTCCTTCTCGTATATGCTAAGCACATCCTCGACGGTAAGTGGTTCGAAGTACAGCTTGTTGGAAGTGTCATAATCGGTCGAGACGGTCTCAGGATTGCAGTTGACCATAATGGATTCATACCCTTCGTCTCGCAGTGCAAAAGCCGCGTGCACACAGCAGTAATCGAACTCTATACCCTGCCCAATCCGGTTGGGGCCGCCGCCCAGAACCATAATCTTTTTGTTCTTGCTCACGGACACTTTATCCGGCCCGTTATACGTCGAGTAGTAATACGCGGCATTTTCCACGCCGCTTACCGGAACAGCATCCCACGCCTCCACAACGCCAAGGCCCGTCCGCTGTTTTCGAATCCTCTCTTCCGGCACACCCAAAAGCTTTGCCAGATAGCGGTCCGCGAAGCCGTCCTTCTTTGCCTTCGTCAATAACTCATCCGGTAGCTTCTTGCCTTTGTACTTGAGGATTTTCTCCTCAAGCCGTACCAATTCTCTCATCTGCTTAATGAACCAGTGTTTGATATGCGTCTTTTCAAAAAGGGTGTCTATATCAGCCCCCTTGCGCAGCGCCTCGTACATAACAAACTGTCGTTCGCTGGTCGGCGTGTTAAGCATCGTCAAAAGCTCATCCAGCGGCAGCTTATTGAAGTTCTTCGCAAAGCCCAGCCCGTATCGGCCCGTCTCCAGCGAGCGAATCGCCTTTTGAAAGGCCTCCTTGTAGTTCTTGCCGATACTCATCACCTCGCCGACCGCCCGCATCTGCGTCCCGAGCTTGTCTTCAATACCTCTGAATTTTTCAAACGCCCAACGAGCGAACTTCACTACAACATAGTCACCCGACGGCGTGTACTTATCCAGTGTCCCCTCACGCCAGTACGGTATCTCATCGAGCGTAACGCCCGCCGCAAGCATCGACGAGACCATCGCAATCGGAAAACCCGTCGCCTTCGACGCAAGCGCCGACGAGCGCGATGTTCGCGGATTGATTTCGATTACCACTACACTGCCGGTTTTGGGGTCATGGGCAAACTGGATATTTGTCCCGCCGATGACCTCTATGGCATCCACTATGTCATATGAGTATTTCTCTAGCTTCTCCTGTAACTTCTGGTCAATCGTAAGCATCGGTGCAGTGCAATATGAGTCGCCCGTATGAACTCCCATCGCATCGACGTTCTCGATAAAGCAGACGGTAATCTTCTGTCCCTTGCTGTCCCTGACGACCTCCAGCTCAAGCTCCTCCCAGCCCAGCACCGATTCCTCAACAAGTATCTGATGAACCAGACTGACAGCCAGCCCCCTCATTGCAACGGTGCGCAGCTCTTCTACGTTGAACACAGCCCCTCCGCCGGTCCCGCCCATCGTATACGCCGGCCGAATAATGATGGGATAGCCGAGCTTTTCCGCGATTTGCTCGGCCTCCTCGACACTGTAGGCAAGCTCGCTTTTGGGCATCTCGATACCCAGCTTATTCATTGTCTTTTTGAAGGCCCCTCTGTCCTCGCCCCGCGTAATCGCGTCAACCTGCACGCCTATGACCTTGACGCCGTATTTGTCGAGCACACCCTCACGAGCCAGCTCCGACGACAGATTCAGCCCCGTTTGCCCCCCGAGGTTAGGTAAAATAGCATCGGGCCTTTCCGCTTCGATGATTTTCGTCATAGTCTGAAGATTCAACGGCTCGATATAAGTGACATCCGCCATACCGGGGTCGGTCATAATTGTGGCGGGATTGGAATTGACTAAAATGATTTTGTAGCCGAGCTTGCGAAGCGCTTTGCACGCCTGTGTGCCGGAATAATCGAACTCGCACGCCTGGCCGATTACTATCGGCCCCGAACCGATTATCATCACCTTCTTAATATCGCTGCGTTTGGGCATTGGGTTTTTCTCCTTCTCCTTGATTTTCAGCGGTCTATCACCCCGGCAGTCTCGGGGCTTTGGCGGGCTACACTATATGAAAAGAGCTCTACTGTCAAATGTGAAACATGCCGGCCACATATAAAATCTCAATTTACCTGTAAGAAACCATTTTCTGTGGTTACTATTAATAACGAGGACAGGTAATAAGAATCGTGATAGCAGATTCGGAAAGAACGTTTAAAGATTGGCTGGGAAAACACCAGGGCCTGCTCTACCGGGTGGTTCGGGCATATACTCACACTCCCAACGACCAGGACGACTTGTTCCAGGAGATTTGCCTGCAGTTGTGGTTGTCGATTCCTCGGTTTGAAGGAAAATCCAAAGCTTCAACGTGGGTATACAGAGTGGCCCTGAACACGGCCATGGTATGGAATCGCAGCGAAAAAAGAAGGCGAAAACACACCAACCGACTAATTACGTTTCCGGCTGCCCGGAACAATCCGGCCAGGCCCGATGAAATTATTGAACGTTTATATGACGCAATCAGAAAGCTGCCGAAAGTGGATACCTCTGTCGTCCTTATGCACTTAGACGGCTTGGCATATAGCGAGATGTCTGAAATACTTGGCATCTCAGAAAGCAACGTCGGCGTGAAATTAAACCGAGCCAAAAAACAACTGGCTTTAATTCTGGATGGGCTTATCGATGACTTTTGACGAATTACAAAAAACCTGGCAAAAAGACGCGAGCGACTCAAAGCTGACTATTGATTCCAATATACTCCTTCGAGAAGTTAAAAGAAACAGGGAATCATTTGCATCGATTATCCTCTCACGAGACGTCCGAGAGATATCGGCTGGTATCTTTGTTGTTTTATGCTTCTGGGGTTTCGCCGGTTTCTTCTTATATCACGGCCTAAAACTGGTCGCCTGGACGTCGGCACTGTCGACTATATTTTACCTGTGGGTGATACTGTTCTTTATTATCGACCGTGCCATTCAAAGGAAAAAACGTTCCGCACCTTGCGAATCACTAATGGAATACGCTGAAGATTCTTTGGTCCAAGTCAATCACCAGATTTGGTTGTTAAAGAATATGTTCTGGTGGTACCTCCTGCCGCCGGCCATAGGATTGGTCATCTTCTTCGGTTCTACCGCCTGGCAGACGCGCACCCTGGGGAAAATAGCACTAATACGACTTTTCTTAAGGTTGACTTTAGGTGCCCTCATTTTTTGGGGTGTTTATTGTTTGAACCAGTGGGCCGTCCGCAAAGATTTGAATCCGCGTAAAGACGAGCTTGAATCCCTGCTGAAAAATCTTGGCAATGACTCAAATACCTAAGTCATCACCACCTCACGCTCCGCAAAATACGAGCTGCGGGCAAAGGGCGCCGATATTACCCAGTTGAAGCCAAGCTCAATCGCCCTCTGCTTCCACCAGTCAAATTTCTCAGGCCTTATGTATTCGACGACTTCGAGAGAATCTCTCGATGGCTTTAGATACTGCCCGATTGTGATTCTGTCGCAGCCGACGCTGCGCAAGTCCTTAAATACCTGCTCGACTTCGTCATCCGTCTCACCAAGGCCCAACATAATCGATGATTTTGTCGCAACGCCATCATAGGACTCTTTTGCAAGTTTCAGCAGATTCAGTGATAGCTTATAATCTCCTCCGCTTCTTGCCTTCGGATACAACGATGGCACTGTCTCGACGTTATGTGCAAATACAAATTCTCTGTGACCTCTGTGTTCTCTGTGGCTTAAAATCTCTGTGGCGAGAATCTCAATCGCCTCCTCCTGGCAATCGCGAAAATCAGGCACCAGTATTTCAAACCTCACTTCTGGACACTGTCTGCAAACTCCACCAATGCAATCCCGGAAGTGAGCTGCACCGCCGTCGGGCAAATCATCCCGGTCAACACTGGTGATTACAAGATATCGCAGGCCAAGCTTTTTCGCCAGTTCAGCAACTCTGCCCGGCTCAGTCGGGTCGGGCGGTGCGGGCCTGCCCTTTGCCACCGAGCAGAATCGGCAGCCCCGCGTGCAGATATTGCCCAAAATAAGCACTGTTGCCGTTCCTCTCGACCAGCACTGGCCGCGATTCGGACAATTGGCTTTGGTACATATCGTCTCGAGACCGAGCGAATCAAGAATATCGCTTGTCTTGTTATATTCCCCGCCCGCGGGCATCGGCCTTCTCAGCCAATCCGGCAGTCGTCGTTTATCATCTTCTGTCTTTTGTATTCCGCCTTTTGTTTTCCTGAGGTTTTCGTGCAGCAGCTTTTTCAGATTCTCCTTCACATCTTGCATCGAGCATTCTTTTCCGGTTTCGTTTAAGACCGATGTCATTTCCAAGTTTTCAAGGCCGCAGGGGATAATGTAATCGAAGATGCCTAAATCGTTGCTTATATTGATTGCCATCCCGTGATACGTTATCTGCCTTGAGACTCGAACGCCAATTGAAGCGATTTTCTTCCGGCCCACCTGTGGCGAGTCTTGTCGAACCACCCACAGGCCCGGAAAGCCCTTGCGCCTGCCGGCTGCCACGCCGAGTTCTTTTAGAAGCTCAATCCCAATCTGCTCAAGAGTGCGAATATATTCGTTGATTCCCAGCCGAAGCCGCTGCAGATTCACTATCGGATAAAAAACTATCTGTCCCAGATTGTGGGCCGTCGTCCCGCCGCCCCTGCGAATCTCAACGACGTCGATTCCTTTTTCAGCCAACCTTGCCGGCTCAATCAGCAGCTTGTTGGCGTTTTGTCTTGCCCCCATCGTTATCACCGGCTTATGCTCGACAATCAGCACCGTATCGCCGATATCGCCTCGCCTTCTTTGCTCGACCAGTCGATGCTGCACGTCCAGTGTCTCGCGAAAGTCCTGCAAACCGCAGTCATGAACTTGCATGGAACCTATCTTTTTATCCACCGTCAAAATATTCATTAGTTCAACACCGGTTCTATAAATCAGGAAAATCCATTATAACATACAATTCCACAACTCATCTCGGATGATTTTATACCTGTCTGCCTGTGTATGTGTCACTGTCATTGCCGCTTTCGCACCAACGACAATAAAACACGCTATTCTTTCGGAATCAACATATGAGCAGCATCGAACATCGTTACCCAACCAGTGCCGAGCACTAATCCGGTCATCTGACAGCTTTCTGCGTCGATTCCATATTGTGTGAAGATGCTGAGGCAGTGAGACGTATGAAGCTTCCTGCAGAAAAGATAGTCAGCCCAAAAACAAGCAGGGCTTGCCCCGCTTATTGAACGGTGCAAGCCCTGCGAACTTGGCTGTAACTCTAATTAGGCCACCATTTTGGTGGGTCTAACCACTGGTCTACAAGCACTGAATAATCTTCGAAGTTAACTCTGTTGCTTGGTATGAGGTCCGTAGGTGCATCCAGCGGAACGTATCGCTGTCCTGTCCCATCGGTGGCTATCCACGCAATCTCATCGCCGCTCAAGGCATAGTCATAAACCTGGAAATCGTCGATGGCACCTGCCCAATGAGCCCAGTACAGTTGACGTGCCCCGATGTAGAACGCCTCCGGAACCGTCAGATGCGACGGCATATTACCATCGGTGAGGGGGGCGCCTACGATTTGGCCATCGTGCCACATTTCGATGGTTTTAGTGTCACCATTAAAGGTGAATGCGTAATGGTTCCACCGCCCGCCATAATCGGCGTATTCCTCTGTGCCGGTTCCTGTCTGGAAATCATTTCCATCCTCGGACCATATAATCCACAACGTAGACGGGGGGTCTGGGGTTGGACACTTCACTTCTACAACGTCGCCCTCGCCCCACGGACTGCCCTGGCCCTGTAGACCGAACGGGCCTGGCCAGCCTTCGGCGTTCCAGTTCACAATGTCGAGATTTACCCACAGCGAGAAGGTTACTCCCGGCTTGGTCTTTAAGAAATCCAGCGTGTTAGGCGATACTTCTACAGCTGACTCGTCGGGCTGATAGAAGTAAATACATCCGTTGCCGTCACGTCCGCCGTCAACGAGCCACGTATAGTCCTGCCTGTTGAGGACAGTACCATTGGCGTCTATACCGACACCTGGAATCTCATTGTGTGCGGTGTCTAAATTGCCGGTGGGAAGCTCAAACTTGAACCAGATCACCGGGCTGCTGGGGGCAACAGCATTCGGGTAGACAAGGTTGGCGTCGGTAATCAGCCAATCGTTGGTGAAGTAGTCGAGGTCGTTAATGTCTACGTAGCAGTCGCCTGTGAAGTCGGCAGTCGGCCCGTATTCCGGCACGCACCGCTTCGGATACAGCCGGATGTCGTCGAACACAACTGTTCCAGTACCGCCGCCCGTGGTGTAGTAGTTGCATCTTACGCCGGAACCTATACCCAATATGTCGACGTTATTCAGGTCTACATTATTGGGCGATGATGCAAGCTCTGACAGGGCGATGTTCCATTCCTGAGCATATGGTCTCACCTGAGCATTAGGATCCGGATGAAGGACCATTTTGTAGCTGCCGATGTTGTCTATGACCAGCATGTACATCCTGTCGAGAGTTGGGTCTGTGTCATTGACGAACGACCCCGTAAATGGTATCGAAAGTGCCTTTACGTCATCGGCAAGGAGGGCATCGGGTGTCCAGTCACAAAGGCCTGACCCGTCATTGCAGTCGTATTGCGCCTCGGAGAACAGGTAGTACGTAGAGAGAGGACTGTTGTTCTCATAGCTGAATCGCATAGTTCCCAAATTAATCTGAGCAGTCCCAGCTACCTTATACGTGCCAGCATCGCAAGTTAGTTGCATACCCGTTTTCCAGCTCTGGTTGAAATCGTTTGCGTCAATATAGCGTTCGAAATCATCTACAACGAGGTGGTCAGGCATAGTG
>Ga0315545_1000476_pt1 | contig 42110 bp, 30 predicted proteins | sample SalMarSW160210MG_FD_203096 | JGI IMG/M metagenome (GOLD analysis project Ga0315545, IMG submission 203096) | Salt marsh sediment microbial communities from the Plum Island Ecosystem LTER, Massachusetts, United States - Salt Marsh Sediment SW1602-10 ...
AGTATGCTCAAACAGCACTACCGGCAACATCGTGGTTTATCCAAAATACGAAGAGAGGCTTATCTCGCATGGTATGCCTCCGTTATCATCAACAACAAAAAACCAACACGTTTTTTCCATTAACCCAAAATCATCCAAGCCAGTCCAAAGGAAAACAAAGGTAAGTCTAAGGGGGAAACTATATTATAGTAGAGGGCAAAAAGTTACGGGAATGTGGGATTGGATTTCAAGTCCACTGCCTTACCAGTTAGGACTAACCCTCCGCGCACATTCAGTCCGAGGTCGACCGTCCACAGTCGACAGTCCGCCCCGCGGCTCATTAGTAATATCGAATCTTTAAGGCCAAATGCAAGAAAAAAAGTTGCGATCAAGAATAATTACGTATTGAACTGGTGGTATTTATAGTTGCGTCAGAAGCTCTACTCCTGATGCTTTAAAAGGTGTCAGGACTGAGGTCCTGACACAACATAAAAAAAGTTGAGATGAAGGTTAATTGCGTATTAAACTCGTAAACTCTTGAACAAAATAGGTGGAACTCTTAGCCGATAAGGGCTTTTTACTGGTGGGGAACTTCGGTTTTGGGTTTTTTCGATTCTCTGAAATCCTCTTTGTATTTACTTATCAATCGGTGCAGTTCCACGCGGTGCATTCTGGCGTCCTCTGCGGCTTTGGAGACAACATTGTTGCTCATGGTCAGTATGTGATTCAAGAAAGATTTCTCTATTTCCTCGATGGCTTTTTTCTTCAAGGCTTTCAACTCCCCGTAGTTTTGTGGAATTTTGATCTTGTAGTCATAATCATTTTCCTCAAACATGGTCTTGGGAAGGTCCTCTTTAGTGATCCATTCGCCCTGGGCTAAGATGGCGGCTCGCTCGACTATGTTCTCCAACTCCCTTATGTTGCCGGGAAAACTGTAGCGGCTCAAAATGTTCAAAACCTCAGGATCAAAGCCTTTGATCTTCTTTCCATTCTTCTTGCCGAATTTAACGGCAAATGATTCTGCCAGAGGTGCTATGTCTAATCTTCTTTCCCTTAAGGGAGGGAGCTTAATATTGATCACGTTTATCCGATAAAATAAATCCTCTCTGAATTTATTTTCCTTGACTCGTGAGAGAAGGTCTTTGTTAGTGGCGGCAATGATGCGGACATCTGATTTTTTCAATTTATTGGAGCCCAAAGGCTCAAACTGGCGAGACTGGAGAAATCTCAAGATCTTCACCTGCAAAAGCGGGCTCATCTCGCCGATCTCATCTAAGAAAAGGGTTCCACCATTTGCTACCTCAAACTTCCCCTGCTTTCTCTGCTCCGCGCCGGTAAAGGCGCCCTTCTCGTATCCGAAAAGCTCACTCTCCAGAAGGGTCTCGGGTATGGCGGCACAGTTGATGGGAACGAATGGCTTTTTGGAGCGACTGCTGTTGAAATGAATTGCCCTGGCCAAAAGCTCCTTTCCCGTGCCCGATTCTCCCTCAATCAAAACGGTGGCATCGGTATCAGCCACATCCGCCACAGTCTTGAGAACCTCCACCATCTGGGGGCTGTTACCCAGAATCTCATCGAATTTGAATCTTCCCCGGAGATCCTGCAGAAGTTTCTCCTGGGATTCCTTAAGTTCGGTGAAAAGGAGATTGTTCTCCAGCGCCACCCCCACCCTTTCACCCAAAGATGTCAGAAGCACCGCATCCTCCGGAGTAAAGAAGGAGTCGGTTTTGGTGTCGTCCAGATAGATAACGCCCAGGACCCTATCCTTTGATTTCAAGGGGACACAGAGGATGGAGATCACCTCTAAAGACGTACTCTCTTTTTCCTCATCTATATCTGAGGTCAAAAGCTGAGTGATACAGATAGCATTGCCGGTTTCCGCCGCTACCTCTATTATTTTCCCGTTTATGTTTTCGTTCTCCTCATCGATTTCCTTTTTCTCGCTGTCTCTGGCGATGGCAAGTTTTTCGTTTCTACTCTCACGGAATATTTTCAAAAAGCACCGCTCACAGGAGGTAATCTCTATGATCGAATCGATCACCTCCTCCAAAAGGACATTCACATCCCTTTCCGAGTAGATGATGTCAGACAACTCATATAGGGTTCTGAAAGTTCTTCTTTCATCTTCTAATTCTTTGGATTCGGATTTACATCGTTGATATTCGTGATTTAGCCTCAGGATGTTCTCCCCCAGCGAATTCTCCAGGGTGGTGGCTTTCCTCTCAATGTTATCCAAAGATGACAATGATTTCTCAATCACTTCAACCAGCTTATCTGAAGGGCTAATCGAATTCAGGTTAACCAGGCTTTCTTTCAAGCTGGAGAGATCCCGGAAGATGGATTTGAGATTCCGCGAACCGCTTAGTTTTAATGTTTGAACGCTTTCCTCAACTTTATCTAAGGTGGATTTTGTCTTTTGCTTTTTCATAATGTTAAATATTAATCTCATTCAAGAATTTGTCAACCACAAATTTAATAATTTTTGTAAGCTGCAGGTACAAAGTATCCAGGTTTGGATTTAAGATAGTGATCCAGTATAAGTGAAGGCAAGTTAAATATTTGGACGCTGTCTCATGAATTGTCGATATTTTCGCAACTAAATGCCTGAAACCCGGGCAGGATAAGGGTTGAAACCTATAGTGCACAAACTCGTATGAGTGCATACGCATGTTCAATTTACGGGAAATCCGATGCAGTTTTATAGTAAAGTTAAGCTTTGGCTTCGCCTCGCCCGCCAACCACTTTATGGCTGGGGCTCGGCGAAGCTCCCGTAAAGCCCCGAATTCATCAGGTATTTTCGAGCCTCGAACATCGAACTTCCACATCCAATACGGGCTTCGACACCGTTAAACGATCTAAGCATAACCTAAATTTCTGCCATAGGCAGATCTCCCCGCCAAAGGCGGGGCGGGCGCCTCTGGCGGAGTGGGCTTTTCATCAACAATTTGTGTGACAGCACGAATATTTGTTTATTTATTCTTGAGTCGGTGAGTGAACAAAAGATCTCAGATGGGTTTTGATTCTGTTTGTAGCGATTGCTACGTTGGTAGTCAAACCAAAGCATATAAGCATAAGCTTTACAGAGAAAGTCTTTTTGAGACGAGATTGTTTCAATCCGGTAGAACTCCTCTTCTACTCGTCGATGAAAAGACTCCACATCTGAGTTGTAGGTTTTTGCTCCTGGAGGAATCCTTAGATGTCCTCTCAGATGCTTCTGGGCAAGCAAAGTAAACTCTGAGGGTTCTTTTTTTGCTATGCCTCCCACAAATTCAGATCCATTGTCTGTCTGAACCATAACTCTCTTTAAACCCACCCCACAACTCCTCCAGTGATATATCAAAAGCTTTAAAAACAAACCACTGGGATATCCCTCCCTCTTGAGCATAAGCTATCCAAGCTCCTCCGGTCCTTACGTCCCGAGCGGTAAACTGACACCGGGGCAATCTGTGTCTCCGGTAGTAAGGGTAAAGCTCTCTATGTCATCTAATCTCTTGGTATCTATCTGGATTACCTCAATCCCGCCAACGGTCGGGACTTTCAGCTTGTTATCATCTTTTTGAAATCTTCCTTTTTCATCCAAAATAATATTCAAGGGTGAATACTTTCTACCTGCTCATTTACAAAAAAATCTTTTAAGGTCTTTGAAAAATTACTTGGAGGGGACAAATCCAGACGGATCTTCGATTGAAGTGTTCCCCTTTGGGTGAATCAGATTCCGCTTCCCGGCGGATTGTCCTACGGATTATCCTCCGCTTATCTTAAGACCCACAATTCGGGCTTCTCTGCTGGATGATGGAGACCCGTCTGGGATAACGTCCAGTCTCAAGATACAGAATTCGTGCGGGAGCAAGAACACAATCTTAAAAGATACGCAATTATTTATGACGTTTCATATAAAACGATTTCCAGGTTCAGGTTGACTTTCAAGTTGGATTGTGAACTGCTTGCGAAAGGGTTGGGTTTGTTTTTAGACTATTTTGAAGGGTTTCTTCAATACTCTGGAATCGAAAGCTCTTTAGCAGTTTTCTGATCTTGGTCTCCATGATATCCAGATTGAAGTAATGACGGGTGCGCGCCAAAAGATTAATATCTAACCTGGGCTGATCCGGGTCCAACTCCCAGGGGTGAAAATAGATCACCGCCGGTTTCCCCCTGCGGTTGAGCCTCTTAATACTCCATTTGTTATACCAATAAGGAAGAAGACGAAGGTAAGCGCCTCCGCCAAAAGGGAAATATTTCCCCAATATCCGTACAGTGGACAAAGGAAATTCCACTATGCTCTTCCCGTTGTCTAATTTCAGGACGAAGGGATCTTTAGGGGCTTGCGGAATTCCATAGGCGTGCAGGATGTGCTTAGTGGGGAAAATGCTGGAGGTATATTCAATTCCTGAATCCGCCAGGATCTCATAAGCCCATAAGGAATCGGTGGTGATGGAAAAGTTGGGAGCCCGATAGCCTTTGATTTTGTCCTTAGTTATGTCCTCCAAGATCAAAAGCGATCTTTTTACGTCTTTTTCGAATTCCTCTTTTGTTTGTGAATAGATACTGGTATGTGCGTAACCATGAGACGCAATTTTGTGTCCTCTTTGTTTGACGGTCTGCACGATTTCCGGGAATCTTTCAGCCACACTACCTAACACAAAAAAAGTAGCTTTAGCTTTTTCCTCTTCCAAAAGGTTCAATACTCTGTGGAGGGTCTGAGGGATTCTGCTTTGCCATTCATCCACAGAATTGATTTTTTCTGTCAAGGCTGAAGCATGAAACCAGTCTTCGACATCAATGGTTAGAATGTTATACGGAGATTGGGTTTTACAGTTTAAGGGAGTGATTAGCATTATATGGTTCTGATCCGCTTTTCTGTTTTACGAAGGATACATCTATAGCAGAGAAATATGCGACCTTTTCTTCTAAGCCTTTTATACTTCCTTCGGTAAGAGAAATTAAATCTTTTGATCCTCCGACTCAATGCCCCAGACTCCCCAAGTCAGGGGAGTCTGTCCGAGAAATGCTAAAGTTATATTTCTGACCCCTATATATTGTAGTATGAGATTGTAGTTGCCCAATTCATACCGCTTTTATCCCGCCGGAGGCGGGACAAAGGCGGTGATTGTGCTCGATAAATCGAGCAAGTACATTCAAAGACACGCTCATAGGTCAGGGGACCTGACGAAAACAGTAATATATTTATCCTTTTTCTCTTTTTGAAGATCCGTATCCATAGTAGCCATAGTTATAATAGTATGGCAATGCCCTCTTCATGTTATTCAAAATTATTCCAATAGAATTTCCTCTGGCGTTCTTCAGCAAATCATACGCTCTTTTTACCACCTCTCTGGGAGTGCTTCCAGCTTTCAAAACCAGGATGACTTCATCCACCTGCTGAGACAAAATCAAGCTGTCCGGCACCGGGATTATAGGGGTAGTATCTATGACCACATAACCAAAATTAAGCTTAAATTGCTCTAAAAGCTTTTTTAGGGTCTCTGTCTTTAAAGCCTTGCTCACTTTTTGGATTTGTCTTCCACTGGTGATGATCTTCAGATTATTCAAAGGTGTAGAATTTAACACTTCCTCCGGACTTGCCTCCCCCAACAAGAGCTCTGCCAACCCAGGACTCTGCCACATGTCGAACAATTTGTGAATGCAAGGTTTTCTTAGATCTGCATCAATCAATAAAGTCATCCGCTCACCATAGGAGGAAAGGGCAATGGCTAAAAAGCTGGCTATGGTGCTTTTGCCTTCTCCCAAGGAGGAACTGCTTATCAAAATACTTTTAGGTTGATCATTTCCCCAGATGTTTTTGAGATTAAAATAGATGCTTCGAAACTCCGAGGCTGTGGGAAGTTGATCAAAATAATTAATGATGGATCTACTTACCTCTTTTTTGCTTGTGACTTCCAAAACACCCTCCATTTGGTGACTCCCTGATTTGAGTTTTGGCTGTTTCACATTTTTATGTGCCTGTCGGGTCCCCAGACCCGACAGGGAACCAAAAGCTTTCCGCCAGGTCAGGGACCTGGCGGACACGAGGTTATTCGGACATAGCATATGGAAAATCTCAATATCCAAATGGATAATTTCCCGACGTAACTTAGTCCTAAATTTCGATAATCCATTGAAACACATAAACGAATCTTGGGGACACCCGTGGAAAGGTACCCCGCAACAACGGGTTTTTCTTTTTGGACCTGGTGTGTCAAATTTCTTTTTTAGAAACCAAAATCTCCTTACACTTCAAAGACTCCCCTGGCTACATACTTTTCCACAGGATCCTGTGGACGGAACAAGGTCTATCTTTTAAAGTATTTCTCCAATCGATCTACTCTGGAAACCGTGCCAATCACCTTTAGATTCAGATAGCTTTCCACATCCTCCACATCTTTAAAGGAGTGATCCATCTTCTCTGCTACCACCACCGCCATCACCCCGATAGCTAAGCCAGCCAGTGCACTAAAAAGGGCAATTTTCTTTTTGTCTGGTTTAATGGGTCTCATTGGTATCTGGGCCGGCTCAATTATTCTGAACCTGCTTTCCGACTCCACTTGTTGCACATTTTCTGATATCTGGGAACCCTGTGCCTGGGAGATAAGCATTTCATAGATGCGACGGTTTGACTCCGCCTCACGTTCTAATTTCCTCAAGACCTGCTCACTCAAAGGTTTTTGAGCTATCTTCTCCTGCAATCTGCCATAACTTTCATTTAATGCCATCCATTTTTCATTTAGAAAATCTCTTTTCGCATTCAAATAACTATATTCTTTTAGGTTCGACGCCCAAACGGGATCTTCCGTCTGAATTTGGACGGAGATGAGTTTTACTATTTCTTCTTTTATTTTTTTTAGATTCTCTTCTATCTTGGTATTCAAAGCCAAAATTTTTGCATCTTTCCAAGAATACACAGACAAAAGCCGACCAAATTCTTTAGTATTGTAAGAAAGTTCTTCTTTGAGCTTATCCAATTCTGAAGACTTAACCAAATCAACTATCTTTCCTTTCTTTTCTTTCAGACTCAAACTCAAAAGATCCATCCTTCTATCTATTTTTTCTATCTCCAGTTTGCACGCATCCATTTCCGACTTCAACTCGTATGTTTTGCTCTCCTCCAGATTGGATTCCTCCAACTCTCTTTTCAGTAGCCGCTCTTTATAAAGTCTTAAATCATTCTCTGATCGCTCAAGTTTCTTTCTATAAAAATCCAGTTGTTCGTCGCTGAAATTGGAGACTCGCTTTACCCCACCCAACTCCTCCCTTAAGCTTTCCTCAATAAAGATAAGGGCTACGGTTTCCGCCAATTGTGCGGCTTTTTGGGGACTTTTGGAGGTGGCAGAAATCTCAATCAAATTCTCTCCCTTTAACTCGACCGAGATGTTTTTCCGCAAGATGTCTATCCACATTCTAATCATCAATTCCTCAACCGAAAGATAGGGAAATTTTTCTTTGTTCTTCTCGGCCCATTGAATCATAAACGGCTCGTTCTGCAATTTTAATATCGAGATCACCTTCTTTAAAAATTCAGAGGAGGTCACCAAGGTTTTTATGGTGGTTTTGCGGGCAGCTTCCCCCTGCCGGGATAATCCAGCTTGTTCTCCTCCGGGAACTATGGTTTCGATTGAGCGGGAAAGAAGTTTGGTTTCCCTCATCAATATGGTGGTAGAGGATAAGTAGGTGGGTTTTATTTTGAAACTGGCAAGCACGCCTGAACTTAATACAATCACCAAAGGAAGAAAGAAAAGCATTTTTCTGTGCCCTAAAATCTGCAGATATTCCTTTAAATCAAATTCCTTTTCTTTGATCTTCAATTTTTGCTCCTTATTGTCGGTTCTCCTCCCAACGCACCAACAGATAAATGCTGGCCACTGCTCCCACCAGAGGTATTGTCTCTCTGGTAAACCTCCATGTTTTTGATAAAAAACCCGGTCTTTTGGCCGGGATGATAATGGTATCGTCTGAAAGAATCAAAAATGGCGAAGGATTCCCCTTTTCAACCGAATGCTTCAGATTTACTCTCTGAAGCAAACCCTCAGGATTGCCTTTTCTCAGAACCTTGATTTTTTTCAAATTGGCCAAGGAGGTAGGACCACCAGCAAAGGAAATAGCTTCTACCAAATCGATCTGTGTTTCTAACGGATATACCCCCGGAGAGTGTACCTCTCCCCAAATTGAATATAACTTTCCCCTCCTCAGAGAGGTAGGTAATGGTTGTCCGGAAGAGGTGGAAAGCGAAGAACGCGGAATCCAAATGGTGTCCTTCGGTTTCAGCTTTGGCAATCCCTTAAGGCTGCCCGCCTTTAGTTTGGCTTCCAGATCCACTATCAGAACTTTCGATTCCCGGTCGCCTCTTATTATTGATACAGAGCTTAAGTCGGCAAACTCAGTGGGACCCCCGGCTTCCCTTATTGCTCCCCATAGATCAGGAATGGTCTCAAATCCAAATGCCCCCGGAGATCTCACCTCCCCTTGCACATAAATCTTTCTGTGATTGTATTCTTCCACGGTGACGGTTGCCTGAGAGATATTAGCATTATATAGAGAAATCTTCTCCAATATGGACTGAGATAACTCTCTCCGAGATAATCCTTCAGCTTTGACTTCACCAATGATGGGCAAGGTGATCATTCCATCTTCCCTTACTTTTGTCTGGGTGTTCAAGTCAGGTTGCTGCCAGAAGGTTATGCTTAAGACGTCCTCAGCTCCAATGATGTATCCCTCTCCCCAAGCATTTTGAGCGCCTAAAAGAACCAACAGATTCAGCATAAACCCGAATAGCTTAATTTTTAGAACCATATCGGATCGCCCCCTTGCTTTCTGAAATACAAAGGATAACAAGCCCGCTCCTTTTTATGAAGTCTTTTCCTTTTTGTAATCGGCTTTTCTGAGAAAATATTGAGCATCTTGATCCCGGGAGCAGGATACCCAAAATGCCTATACTTGTTCTCCTTTAGGAGGACACCTCTGATGCACACAGCCTGGTATGAGGTGATAACCCATTTTTAGGAGAGGCTCAAAGTAACAAAAGATCTATAAGAAAAGCTTCTTTAGCAATGTGAAGACTTTGCCCACAGTTCTCCCATTTATTTAAGATAAAAACCTTTTATGCCGATTAAAATAAAAAGATCGGAGGAAATGAGGATTTGCTCCTTTGAGGAGAAATTCTTTGGGCGAATATTTCTGCCTCCCTTTTTAATCAACCAGACTATTAAGAGGAGGACAAATTGATAGAGAAGACACACATAGAAGAGAAAATCAAAAAATTCATAGCCCAGACCTTTCTGCGAGGGAGGGAAATCAACCCTGGTTTGAAAAATGACACCTCGTTTTTGGAAAAGGGCATCGTCGATTCTACCGGGGTTTTGGAGTTGGTTGCGTTCTTGGAAGACACCTTCAAGGTTAAAGTAGAGGACGAGGAGCTGATTCCGGAGAATTTGGATTCGGTCAATAATCTGGTGAGATTTGTAAGCGGCAAGTTAAAACGGTCTTGACCACGCCAAACTTTAAGATACAACTTTATCCTTTTGCAAAAAGGGGGATTTTCAAAAAATGTTGGTAAACGATTTTTTGACAAGTAGCGTTAAGTCCTCTCCTCATAAAGTCGGCTTGGTCTTTGGGAAAAAAAGGTTAAGCTATTCAGAGATGGATAAGCTCTCCAATAAGCTGGCCAACGTTTTGGTATCCAAAGGCGTGAAGCGGGGAGATCGAGTGGGGATATATTTAGATAATTCAGTGGAAACGGTCTGCTCCGTTTTCGGGATATTGAAAGCCAGTGCCATTTTCGTGATCATCAATTCCACCACCAAGCCAAATAAATTAGCATATATTTTGAATAATTGCAGAATAAAAGCTCTGATAACCGACTTCAATAAATTTGAAACCATATCCCAGGTTTGTCAAAAAACACCCCATTTAAACTTTGTGCTCTTCTCAGGTGGCAAGTCGGATAAGGTCAGAAACAATCCGGAGAAGTTTTTAGTTTATGAGGATCAATTGAATTCCGCTCCTTCTTATCCTCCCCGCTGTGAATCAATAGATATGGATTTAGCCACCATCATATATACCTCTGGCACCACCGGCACACCCAAAGGTGTGATGATGACACATCTGAACATGGTTTCTGCCGCAAATTCCATAACCACCTATCTGGAAAATACCAACTCTGATATTATCTTAAACGTTTTGCCTCTTTCCTTTGATTATGGATTGTATCAGTTGCTGATGGCTTTCAAGATAGGGGGAACCCTGGTTTTGGATAAAACTTTCTTATATCCTTTTGATATCGTGAAGACTCTGATAAATGAAAAAGTTACCGGTTTTCCCGGTGTCCCCACCATCTTTGCCCTCCTGTTGCAACTGGAAAATTTAAAGAAATATGATTTTAGACATCTCAGATACATAACCAACACCGCCGCCGCTCTTCCGGTTTCACATGTGAGAAAACTAAAAGAGACGTTTCCTAAAACGAAAATCTATCTGATGTATGGATTGACTGAATGCAAACGCGTCTCTTACTTACCTCCGGAGGAGGTGAACAGAAGACCTGATTCGGTGGGAAAAGGGATGCCCAATGAGGAGGTCTGGATTGTCAATGAAAAAGGGGAGAAGGCAATGCCTTATCAGACAGGCGAGTTGGTGGTACGGGGATCTAATGTGATGATGGGCTATTGGGAGCTTCCCCAGGAGACCGATAAGGTGTTAAGATCGGGCAAATATCCCCGGGAGAAGGTTCTTTATACCGGAGATCTATTTAAGATGGATCAGGAAGGTTTTCTCTATTTTGTGGGCCGAAAGGACAGCATCATAAAATCAAGAGGTGAAAAGATCAGCCCCAAAGAGATAGAGAATGTTCTGTATGAATTAGAAGAGGTGGCAGAAGCTACGGTGGTAGGAATTCCAGACAAGATCTTAGGAGAAGCCATAAAAGCTATGGTGGTCCTGAAGGAAGGAGCTTTCCTTTCGGAAGAACAGATCCTCAAACACTGTGCGCAGAACCTGGAGGACTTTATGGTTCCCCAGGTGGTGGAGTTTCGCTCGTTCTTGCCGAAAACCGAATCGGGAAAAATCAAAAAAAGTGCACTTTCCTAAAAAGAGAGGTCGGAAGAATGGGGTTTAATAAAAATATTATGAATATAGATCCACCAAAGGTCTGTGAGGAAATCTGCGAGTTCATAAGAAAGGTGGTATTGGATGAATTCAAAAGGAAGGGGGTGGTGGTGGGTTTAAGCGGTGGGATCGACTCTACTTTGGTGGGCACCCTTTCGGTTAAAGCCTTGGGCAAAAAAAATGTATTAGGTGTGATTCTGCCTGAAAAGGAATCAAACCCGATCAGTCAAGCTTATGCCAACAGATTGGCAAAAAAGTTGGAAATACAAACGGAGACCATCAACATCACCCCAACATTAGAAAGTTTGAAGGTTTACGAAAAACGCAATCTGGTAGTCAAAAAGGTCTTCCCTGAGTTTAAAGGAGATCAAGGATTCAAAATCGGACTTCCTCAAAATCTTCTGGAGAGTTCCAGATACAACTTTTTCGTTTTGAAAATTATAGATAAGGATGGAGTTGAGAAGACCGCCCGTTTGAACAGAAACCAGCTTCTGGAAATGGTGGCCGCTACCGACATGAAACAGAGGATAAGAATGATACATCTTTATTATTTTGCTGAGAAAAACAACTACCTGGTGGCTGGGACTACCAATAAGACCGAATACTCTCAAGGCTTTTTTGTGAAGTATGGGGATGGAGGGGTGGATCTGGAGCCCATTGCTCATCTTTATAAAACTCAAGTCTATCAATTGGCACAATATTTGGACGTACCCCAGGAGATCATAGACAGAACCCCCAGTCCAGATACCTATTCAGCCCCGGTGAGCGATCAGGAATTCTACTTTTGTTTACCTTATGATCTTTTAGATCTTCTTCTTTATGCCTGGGAACATAAAATCCCTTACTCAGAGATTAAGCAGGTTCTTGATCTAAAAAAAGAGCAGATAGAGTGGGTATTTAAAGATTTCGATTCCAAAATGCGCGCCACCGCGCATGCGGCAAAGTTGCCTCCAACCCTTTCACCAGTCAGTAGTTTCTAAGGACATTACCATGCGAATTTGCAAAAACTGTGTTTTACCAGAGACGTTTCCAGGAATAACTTTCGACGAAAAAGGCATATGTAATTTCTGCCGGGACTTCAAAGGCAAAAACTATGTAAAGAAATCAAAGAGAGACTACCAGAAAAAATTTGAACGACTCTTAAAGGAAAAAAGGAGAGGCGGCTCTTATGATTGTTTAATGGCTTACAGCGGAGGGAAGGACAGCACTTACACTTTGGAGTTGCTTAAAAGAAAATTCAAATTAAATGTTTTAGCTCTAACTTTTGATCACGGCTTTGCCTCCGAGGCAGCTTTAAAAAACGTAAGAAAAATATCAGAGAGTTTGGGGATCGATCTTCTGATATTTAAACCTCGCCTGGATATTTTAAAAAAAATATTTAAGGAGGGGGCGAAAAATGATTTTTTCCCTCCCAAGACCTTGCAAAGAGCCAGCACCATCTGCACCTCATGCATGGGCATTATCAAATTTTATTGTTTAAGGTTGGCACTGGAGGAAAAGATTCCCTTCATAATTTATGGCTGGTCACCCGGACAGATTCCTTTGATCTCCTCTATTTTTAAGAACAATCCTCTCTTGATAAGAAGCATGCAAAGGGTAATAAAAGGGCCCTTAGAGAGGATCGCAGGAAAAGAGATTGCCCAATATTTCTTAGAAACAAGTCATTTCCAAAAACAAACGGAATTCCCTTACAACATTAGTCCTTTGGCATTTTTGGAATATGATGAAGATGAGATCATAAAGACCATTAAAAAGTTAGGATGGAAAAAACCACAAGACACCGATCCCAATTCCAGCAATTGCCTTTTGAATTCTTTAGCAATTTTTGTTCATAAAAAAAGACTCGGATTCAATCCTTACGCCTTCGAGTTAGCTAAATTAGTTCGGGAGGGACATCTGAATCGAAAGAAGGCATTGAAAAGGCTGGCCGAACCAGAAAATATGAAAGTGGTCAACTGGGTGAAAAAGAAATTGGACTTAACTAAATTGTAAAACAGCATTATCTTACCTCTTGCAGGGGGGACTACTTATCTCCAGATTCAGATAAATTCATCTCTTAAGGAGAAAAACCTAAAAAGTTGCGGGAAAGCCCGGTCAGAGATCATGAGGTATTCAGTTATTAAAGCGGATATTCGAAAAGACAGACAACGGATTCTTTCCATCTGGGGGAGGAATTTTACGGACGTTCCCCAGGAAAGATATGGCTGGTTTTATGAAAACAATCCTTATGGCCAAGCCTTAAGCTGGCTGGTTACAGATCAAAAAACAAATTCAGTCGTCGGCTCAACCGCCTTGTTTCCCCGAAGGATGAATCTGAATGGGAAGAAAGCCTTAGCCGGCATTGCCGCAGATTTTGCAGTCAACCAGGATCATCGAAGTTTGTCTGCCGCCCTGAAGTTGCAAAAGGCAGTGATATCTTGGTGCAAAGAAAATAAGGTGGAGCTCATATATGGATTCCCCAATGAGCAATCTGAAGCCGTTCTTTTAAGAGTTGGTTACAAAAAGCTGGGTGAGGTAAAGAGATTAGCTAAATTGCTTAAGACAAAAAGTAAACTGAAAAGATACTTGCCCCGGTCTGGGGTTATTCTGTTTTCCATCCCCCTGGATTTTATCTTTGCCATATTTTCAAAGGAAAGAAGTTATGCCAAATCCGACAATTTGGAAATAGAGCTACCCCATAGATTTGATGAGCGATTCGATTCTCTCTGGGAGGAGGCAAAATCTCGTTTCGGAGTGATCGGGGAAAGGACTGGACAATACTTAAATTGGAAATATGTAGATAACCCACATAAAAAATATCATATCTTTTCTTTGGCTGAAAAGAAAGGGAAAAAGATTTGGGGGTATGTAGTTTTTTATTTGCAGGATAATAATTGTTTCGTGGTGGACCTGCTTTACCTAAATTCAGATTTCGCTTTGAAATCTCTGTTGACCCAGTTCATTCTATTCTTAAGAAAAAAAAGGGTCGACTCCATCTCGATTCTGATTTTGGGCCCTCCCTCCTTAGTTAAGAACCTAAAAGCATTCGGATTTCATTCCAGAAAAGAAAACTCAAAAGTCTTTATCTATATCCGGGGAAAAAGTCCTCACTTTCCTTTGGTGATGAATGAGGAAAACTGGTTTTTGCTGGAGGGGGATCGGGATATATGAACGGGTAAGCTATGGCAAACGAACAAAATAGGTTGACATATTGCATGTCATGTTGAGCGGAGCGAAATCCCGCAGTGGCGGGGTTGAGCGAGCGGACGCCCCCAGACGGGGGCTCGTCCGAGCCCACTTCTATGGGTGCCCTCCCGTCTGGGAATCGAAGCATCTCCTTTTTTGTTTGCCTGGCTTAAAGTCTTCCCGGCTGGCTGGGCGTTGGACGCAGACAGGCTCAAGTAGATATGCAGAATGGTGAAGGTCAGATTCTTCCCCCGCCAAAGGCGGGTCAGAATGACATGTAAGAATCATTTCTGTGCCCGCCGGGTTCGTATGAATGCATACGCATCCCCTGACTTCGTGAAAGGTTTCTGTCGAGTCGGGGGACCACAGGTGTCCCCAAGATTTGCTTATGTGTTTCAATAGATCATCGAAATTTAGGACTAAGTTACGTCGGGAAATTGTCCATTTGGATATTGAGACTTTCCATACGCTATGTCCGAATAACCTCGTGTCCGCCAGGTCCCTGACCTGGCGGAAAGCTTTTGGTTTCCTGTCGGGTCTGGGGACCCGGCAGGCACATAAGTTACAAACTCCTAAATTTTGGGGACACTAATGGTCGGGGGATCCGACAGACACACAAAACGGTTATGTAATATCACTTAATGTGTTTGTATTAACTTACTTTAGGCGGGGGTGAACAAACATAAAATATTGTTTGTCGACTCTGGATTTGGTTATGGTGGGTCGATAGTTTTTTTATATAGCTTTCTAAAAAAAACTGAATCGCTCGAAGTTTGAGCCATGCTGGTTTGTTATTTTAATGCTAAAGATGGGCTGGTGAACCGAAGAAAGAGTTGGGGGATTGAGGTTTTATCAATCCAATACAAAAGCACTAAATAAGTTTACATACCCTTACCCTAACCCCGCCAAAGGCGGGGGACTTCGTAAACTCCCCTCTCTTGATGGGAGGGGTGAGGGGGAGGGTGATTATGTCAATTTATTTAATTCGGTTGCTATGAAAATGAAAGCTGAACAAAGGCAGGATTACTCTCTGGATGTGGGTATTGCCTCCAACCAGAAGGTCTCAAAGATTGTTAAGCTAAAAAAATCAAAATCTTTTGTTACAATTGGGGATGAGTTTTGTGAGTTGGGAATTTTTTTAGCCGCCAATTTAGGAGGGGATTGCTCAATAATTTAAGCAACTACGTTTATCTTAGAATTTACCGTAAGAAACGCTGTTAAAGCCATATGCAAAAATTAAAAGACATTATCAAAATCGTGCTCTATCATGCTGGATATTATCATTTTATTAGATGGCAGGATAGCCAGAGGAGTGACAATAAAAGACTTTTGATTCTAACCTATCATAATATTTCAGATGGATCAGAGTTTCTTCTAAAAGAACACCCCTTTAAAGTCAGACCGGTGATCACCGCCAAACAGTTTGAAGCCCATCTGAGGGTTCTGAAACAAAATTTTCGCGTCCTTTCGCTAAAAGATGCAGTGAGTGAAATAAAAGAAAACAAGGGAAAGGAAGATTTAGTTGCTATCACCTTTGATGATGGCTACCGGTCTTTTTATCATTTGGCTTTTCCTCTCCTAAAAAAATATGACTTGCCGGCTACCATGTTTTTGCCTACAGACTTCATAAACGGGAAGATGGTCTTTTGGTGGGACCAGCTCAGTCAGATGCTTTTGTTTGATAATGTCCAGAAAGTGTCGAGGTCTATTTTACTCCCCATCATAGGAGAGGAGTTGGCGGAGAAATTTTTTGCCATAAAGACAGATTTACAAAAAAGGATAAATTTTTTAGTGGAGTTGGAGAGCTATCTGATCGGATTGGAAGATGGGTTGATTGAAAAGAAGGTAAGAGAACTTAAAGATATTTTCTGTCCGAATGAAAGGATAGGTTTATTTGATGAGGCATTGCCTTTAACCTGGAAACAGATAAAGGAGTTCTCAAAATTTAATATAGAATTTGGCTCCCATACTTGTTCTCATTTGAATCTAAAAAACACACCTAAAGAGAAAATTGAAAAAGAGATCGTCCGCTCTAAGGAAGAAATCCAGACCCAAACTGGCAATACGGTAAATTATTTTGCCTATCCTTATGGGTCTGATCTTCAAATCTATGAGAAAATCGAGCCGATCTTAGCCCAACATCATTTCATCTGCGCCTGTTTAGCTCTGCCAGGAATAAATTATAAAAATACGAAGCCCTACCTTTTAAGAAGAGAGTTTTTATCCTGGACCAATTCAGAACCCCTAACAAAAAGAGAGTTGATCTTGGGCTTTGCCCGTGGAAAGAGAACTTAAGAGAAGCAAGTTGATTTTTAAGCCATCTAAAAACTATGGATATCGGAAAACGAATCATAAGAAACGTGTTTTCCAACTGGTGCACTTATTTTATCAATATAGTGATTGCCTTTTTCCTGTCGCCTTTCGTGGTTCATACTTTGGGCAACACCGGATATGGAATCTGGATATTGGTGGGATCTTTGACCGGATATCTGGGTCTTTTGGATTTGGGAATCAGACCCGCCATCGTAAGGTTTGTCTCCAAATACAAAGCTTTAAATGACGAAGAAAGCATCAATGGGGTAATCAACACCAGTCTTTTGGTCTTTAGCATAGCCGGCCTGGTGGCTTTGCTTATAAGTTTAGTCATAGCCTATCTATCTGTTGATATCTTTAAAGTCACAAAGGATTATCATGCTGAGCTTAGATTGGTATTGGTGCTGGTAGGACTGAATGTGGCTTTAGGATTCCCCTTTGGAGTGTTTAATGCCTTCCTGAATGCCTGGCAAAGGTTTGACTTAAACAATACCATCATCATTTCTGCATATCTTCTGCGCGCCGGATTGATCGTCTTGTTCCTCAAGTTGGGTTACGGTCTTTTAGCTTTAGCTTTGATAACCCTCTCCACCAGTCTGCTGGAATATGTGCTTAAGGTCAGATACTGTTTCAAGGTCTTTCCGGCATTGAAGATCAAACTCAGTCTGGCCAATAAAAAGACTCTGAAGATGATCCTCCAATTCAGTCTTTTCAGCTTCATCATGGGGGCCTCCACTTTATTGGCTTATTATTCCGATTCGATTGTGATCGGCTGTTTTCTATCTGCGGCCGCCATCACCTTTTTTGCCATCGCCGCCAACTTGATAGAATATTTGAAGCAATTGGTAAATACGGTCTCGGTCACCTTGACTCCGGTGGCAAGCACGTTTGATGCATTGGGTGACTTGAACCGGATGAAAAACCTCCTTCTGGTTGGAACAAAATATTTGGTTATGATAATTTTGCCCATCGGTTATACTTACATAATCATGGGAAAGACTTTTATCAACCTGTGGATGGGGGAAAGCTATGGGTCCACCTCCTCTATGGTTCTTTTGATATTGATGTTTTCATATTTTGGTTTTTTGTCTCAATTCATATCTAACAGCATCTTTTACGGAATGAGTAAGCATCGACTCCTCTCCTTGTCCTGTCTGGGCATGTCCATCTTAAACCTGGTTCTGAGCATCATCCTGGTCAAGCCCTTAGGAGTATATGGGGTGGCTTTGGGAACCGCCATCCCTTTGGTTTTCTATGGAACTCTTTTTGTCCCCACGTATATATGCAGGGTGTTGAAACTGAGACTTTGGGTTTATGTGAAACAATCGTTTATTCCTCCCTTTTTTGCCTCTCTGCCCTTTTTGTTGTTAATTCTTTATTTCGAAAATAATTTTAAGATTTTATCCCTTTTCCAATTTTTCAAATTTGTGGGATTCGCCTGTGTGATTTACTTGATTTGCGTATTTTTTATCTGCCTGGAACCACCCATCAAAAGGGTGGTCTGGGAGAAGTGCAAAATTGTTGGTGGGTCTTTAATAAGACTGGAAAGGATAACATTTAGAAATATCAGAGATAAGCATCTTTAAAAAAATGAAAAAAGTTTTAATGATCACTTATGATTTTCCTCCCATGCGCACCAGTGGGGTGTATCGTCCGGTGAAATTCGTGAAATATCTGAAGAATTATGGCTGGCAGGCTACCATTCTAACTGTCAAGAATCCGCACCGGGTAGCCCAGGATGAAAATCTATTACGGGAGGTTCCCAAAGAATGTGAAATTTACCGGGCTTATTCTTTCGAACCCACCAAATTTGAAGATAAAATTTACCAAAGGATTTATGGCACTCCCAAGAGGAAAAAACTTCAATTGGCCAAGGTAAAGGATTTTGTAAAAGGATTATTCTTAAGCCCGCTTAACGGCTTTCTGCATAATTGGATCTATATTCCAGATACAAAAATTGGGTGGTTTCCCTTTGCTCTGTTTAAAGCTTTAAAGCTGATAAAAAGGAAAAAGTTCGATGTGATTTACACCACCTCTTCTCCTCTAACCTGCCAATTGGTGGGATTGTTCATAAAACTGCTTACCCGAAAACCATGGGTGGTGGACCTACGAGATAGCGGGGTGGTTGGTTATGGCGAGCTTTATAAATATAAATTGAGAGTGAAAATTGAAGAGCATCTGTTGGAGCGGATTTTAGCAAAGGCTGATTCGGTCATCACCGTGTGTGAGGGAAACGCCAAAGATTTGATTGAAAAATTTGACCTCAAGGATGGATTTAAATATCAGGCCATCACCAACGGTTATGATCGGGATGATTGGGACGGATTGGAGACTTTTTTTGACCTTTTCGCTAAGGAAAAATTCGTTTTAACTCATGTTGGCACCCTCTATGCCAGGACCTCGGGAGAGTTTTTCTCTGCCTTAAATGAACTTTTAAAAGAGAAAAAAGAATTAGAAGAGGTTTTGCAGGTGAATCTGGTGGGTTACGTTGGATATGAAGACCTATCACTCATCAAAAGGCTGGGGTTGGAGAAGAACGTGAGACTACTTGGCTTTCAAATACATTCAGGAGCCATAAAATCCATGTTGAATTCAAACGTTTTGTTGCTTTTCCTGGGGGAGCTAAAGACCTCCCAGCAACAATTTCCGGGGAAATTTTTCGAATATCTTCTTGCCAAAAGGCCGATTCTAACCTTAGGTAAAGAAGGAGAGATTGCTCAAGCTCTTTATAAAAGCAAAGCCGGAATTTTGGTGCATCCCAGGGACAAAGAGAAGATCAAAGAAACCATCTTGAGTCTTTTTAGCCGAAAAAAGAGAGGGGAATTGAAAATCTCCCCAGACTTTGAATATATCCAAAGGTTTGATTATAAGAACCTAACCTTGAGGTTTGCGCAGGTTTTAGATAGGGCTTGTTCTGGACATGTTTTGAGTTAACCGGTTATAGCTGTGAGTCGGGCAGCAATACCGTTCTGCCCTTGGCGGGAGAGCCATCTAACACAAGCGCAATTTATTTCTGATACGAACTGCCCCCTCTCCCTATTCCTCCCTCCTGTGGGGCTGTGTCATAATGTCATTCTGAGGCGCTAGCCGAAGAATCTCGATTTTCTAACTTATTGAGACTGTTAGATTCTTCGCTTCGCTCAGAATGACAACAGTGTGTTTTTAAAGGTTGCGACACAGCCCCTGTGGGGAGAGGGGATTCGTATGAATGCATACGCATAACTCTGAATTGGACCATGTCATCTCAAGCGGTCAATCTAAAAATCCTTTTGACCAAACTTCCTTTTGGTTTCAAGACAAAAGGCGAGTTTTGGGTTATCATAATCTCCTTGGTCACAGGCATAAGCTTCCTGTATTTTCCACCCATGTGGGTATTGGCCGCAATTGGAATTGCTCTTTTTATGGTGATTTTGTTCTATTATCCTTTCGTGGGGGTGGTGGCTTACCTGATCGTGGAATACGCTCGAATCCCTGCCATGTTCCCCTCTCTCCAACCTTTGCAAATGGGAAAGCTGGTGGTTGTTCCCACTCTTTTGATCTGGCTTTTCAAAAGCGTTTCCGCCCGAAAGCTTAAATTCGTGAAAACTCCTTTAAATTGGGTGATGTTAGCTTGGTTGGTCCTGATCTTCCTTTCCAGTATTTTTGCCCAAAATTCCGATGCGGCTTTAAATGGAGCCATAGATTTTGCTAAATGGGCGGTGATCTTTTTCTTGATTGTGAACCTCACAGACAGTCTTCCAAAATGGCAGGGATTTTTGTGGATATTTGTTTTGCTCAACTTTAAGATGAGCCAGTTTCAACTCAGAGAATTTGTGGCAGGATATCAGATGACACAAGACCCGGGATATTTTATAGCCAGCGGGGTAGGTGCTGGTTCCACTGCCTTCTTTGCCAATGCCTCCGATTTCGGGGTGGCCATGTGTGTGATTCTTCCTTTGGCTTTGTATTTGATCAAATCGATAAGACCCCAAATATTGAAGTCCGTAGCTTTTGTGATCTTTGCTTTTTTCGCCCTCTCCATCTTGACCTGTGGTTCCCGAGGAGCGGCGGTAGCTTTGTTGATAATGGCTTTAGTTTATTGGATCAAATCCCCTAAGAAAATTTTGACCGGACTTCTGATAGCAATCTTTGTATTTGGCTTTTGGTCACTAAGCTCCCAACCCTGGAGGGAAAGATTAATCTCTGCTTTCAGGTATGAAAAATACCCTACTGCATCCATAAGATTAAACTTGTGGCAGGCAGGAATAGATATGACTTTAGACCATCCATTGATTGGGGTGGGAATGAATAACTTTCCCTTCCAATATGCCGAGGAGTATTTACCCCGAGAGAGGAAAGTTCTCTGGGCACCGCACAACATTTTTATTCAAGCTTCTTCTGAATTAGGAGTTGGCGGACTTTTATGTTTAATCCTTTGCATTTTTTACTTCTTTAAGGCGAACAGAAAAATCCGCCACATTCAGAAGAAATATCTTTTGAAAAATGAGTGGATGGTGAATTTCTCTCATGCGCTGGATTTAAGTCTGATCGGATACATAACGAGTGGGTTATTCCTGACGGTGCTATATTATCCGCATTTGTATATCCTTGTGGCCATGAGTGTATCTTTAAAAAATATCGTTTTAGAAAAACAAAAAGTGAAAAATGCTGGCATAATGATGACCTCCTAAATATGAAAACTTTTTTGAAAACTCTTTTAGCCGGATTTTTATTCTACTCTGGGCTTCTGTATTTATATCTTTCTTTGAGAGATAACCTCTTTGGTTCGGAGAAGGTGAGGATACTGCTCTATCATCGGGTATTGGATCTTCAAGAGGAGAGGAACTTTTGCTCTTTACCCGGCATAATCGTATCGGTTAGGATGTTTGATGAGCAGATGAAATATTTGTCCAAAAACTACAATGTGATTTCTTTGGGAAACTTGGTTGATAGTTTAAAAAACAATTTGCCCTTTCCCAAAAAGGGTGTGGTGATCACTTTCGATGACGGATGGAGAGATAATTATTCTTTTGCTTTTCCCATTCTGAAAAAATACAATCTGCCAGCCACCATATTCTTAACCTCCGGTTATATAGGCACGAATAAAACATTTTGGCCGGAACAGGTAATATCCCTTCTTAAATCCGGAAAAAATTTAAAAGAAAATTTGAGGAATCTATCCGATGAAATTTATCCTCCTATGATCCAAGATTGCTTAGATGAATTGGTTCAACATAAAAAACCCTATCTGGATGTTTTAACGGATTTGATTGAATATTTAAAATATTTACCTCCACTTAAGCGAGAGGTCATCACAGACGATCTAAAGAAAAGGATCAAGCCTGCCGGGGAATTATTTTCTGACAGCCCTTTCATGCTCAGTTGGGAGGAGATCGAGATTTTGGAAAAAAATCACGTGAGCTTTGGTTCTCATTCGATAAACCATTCAATTTTGACTCAACTGGATAAAGTGGAGGCACAAAAAGAGATTTTTAACTCAAAGAAAGAAATTGAGAAAAAGTTGAACAAGCAGATTTCATCCTTTGCCTATCCCAACGGGGATTTAAATGATTTAGTCAAGAATTTGGTGAAGCAAGCTGGCTACCTGTGCGCAGTTACCTTAGGGTCCGGGTTAAATGATAAGCACACGGATGTTTTTTCCTTGAGTCGAAGGAACGTGCATGAGTCCTCGAGCGCCGGACCAAAAGGAAGGTTTTCTAAGGCGCTCTTTGCTTGTCAAATCAATGGAATCCTGGATGTGCTATGAAGGTATTAGTAACTGACGGAAATCAGAGATCGACCTTGGCCGTCACCCGAGACTTGGGCAAAAAAGGAGTCTCTGTGACGGTGGGGGAGTGTGTGGCCCCCAGTTTGTCTTCTGAGTCTAAATACTGTCGCCAAACATTCCTCTATCCTTCGCCTGCCATAGAAGGGAAAGCTTTTCAGCAAGCAATTCTGAAGGAGGTCAGCACAAGATCATACCAGGTGCTTTTCCCCATGACTGATCTGATCATCACTTTGATTTTAGAGATAAAAAAAGATTTAGCTCAATTTGTCCAAGTTCCCCTTCCGGATGAGGCCGCCTATCATACTGCTACCGATAAATCACGTCTTCTTAAGTTAGCCCAAAAGTTAGACATACCTATTCCAAAAACTTTTTTTGTGAAGGAATTAAGCCAATTAGAAGAAATTGCCAAAAAGGTCTCTTACCCTGCGGTAATAAAACCCAGTTATTCAGGAATCTTTTGCCCGAATGGATGGAGAAGCTTTGGAGTAGAATACGCTTTTTCTTTTGAGGAACTTTTGGAAAAATATAGAATCGTCCATCGGAAAATCCCTTTTCCTCTGATCCAGGAGAAAATAGAAGGAGAGGGATACGGCGTCTTTCTTTTATTTCACCAAAAAGAAGTCAAAGCCACATTTGCCCACAGAAGGATCAGGGAAAAACCACCTTCAGGGGGAGTAAGCGTTTTAAGAGAGTCGGTGCCTTCCCAATCCCCCATGTATGATTATGCCGTAAAACTTTTGAGGAATCTTTCCTGGTCCGGAGTGGCTATGGTGGAATTTAAAATAGATGCAAAGGATCACGTCCCCAAACTGATGGAGATAAATGGGAGATTCTGGGGTTCTCTGCAATTGGCTGTGGATTCCGGGGTGAACTTCCCATATCTGCTCTACAAATCTGCGTTGGGAGAGAAGGTTCCTGAAACATTTGATTATAGAGTGGGAGTGAGGACCCGGTGGTTTTTGGGTGATCTGGATCATCTTTTGGCCATCTGGTTTAAAGCGCACAAGAAGTTATCCCTTCCCAATAATTACCCCGGCAGATTAAGATCACTTTTTTCGTTTTTCAAGTTTTATGAGAAAAACTTAAAATATGAGATACTATCCTGGGGTGATCCCAAACCGGGTTGGTGGGAGATAAAAGCTTATGGGAAAAATGTTCTTCAAAAGGTGTGGGGACGATCCGAAGAAGAAGAGAAGCTCAAAAAGAAATTCCTAAAAGGGGCTTTGCATATTCACACCACTCTCTCTTCTGATGGGACGCTTTCGCTAAATCAAGTAAAAAATCTCCTTCAAAAAAAGGGATTCGATTTTGCCATAATCACCGAGCATTCACAGGACGTGAATCGACAGACGTTCTCTTACCTGGCAAGCGAATGTAAGAACAGGTCAGACAAAAGCTTTTTGTTTATTCCCGGTCTGGAATTTAATTCTGCTGGGGGGCTGCATATACTTGGCATCGGAATTGAGGGGTTTATGGATGAAGAAGATCCTGCCGAAATAATAAAAGAGATCCATATAAAAGGGGGACTGGCTATTCTGGCTCATCCCTCTGAAGAAACTTGGCAGGAGGTTTTAAAGTTAAAGGATAAATTAATACAGAAGCAAGAAATAAGTTTACATACTCTTCACCCCAACCCCACCAAAGGCGGGGGGCTTCATAAATTTTCCCCTCCCTTGATGGGAGGGGATAAGGGAGAGGGTGATTATGTCAATTTATTTAATTCGTTTGCCATAGATGGAATCGAAATCTGGAATGTGGGAAGGGATGGTAAATTTCTTCCCTCCCTTAAGTCAATAAAGTTGTACCAAAAACTGCGAGATTTAAATCTTCGGATCAAAGCTTGTGTGGGCATGGATCTACACGCAGAAGGCGGATTCTATGATGTATCTTTAAGTGTTCGAGATACGGCCTTAAAGAAAGTAAGTATTCTGAATGCCTTGGCTGAAGGAAATTTCGAGAACAAAAGCAGATTCTTTAAAGTGGAAGCTTTTCCCAAGATAGGGATTTTTCTTCATCTGTATCTTTTTATTTTTGGAAACCTGCTGAAGTTAGCAAAGACTTTAAGGGCTTTGGTGAAAAGTGAATGAAAACAGAATAAGAATTCTGCATCTCATTGAGACGGGAGGACCAGGGGGAGCGGAGAAGGTTCTTTTGAACGTTGTAAAGAACATAGATTCCACACGGTTTGGTTCTTTGGTGCTCACCTTAAGAAAAGGTTGGTTATACCAAACTTTAAGAAAGCATCATTTTGAAGCCAAGATCATAAAGAGCAATCGCGCCTGGGATATTGGTTTTTTGCTTAGACTTTCGACTCTTATAAGAAAAGAAAAAATCGATCTGATTCATTCGCATTTGCCCGGAATAAATTTTTATGGTTGCTTGGCCGGGCGAATAACGAAAAGACCGGTGATCGTCACCTATCATGGAAAGATCGGAAAGGGAAATAAAAGAACGTGGAAAGATGTTTTTAAAAATTTTGTCATCAAAAAAACGGCAGTCCAGGTAGTGACGGTCTCAGATTATCTGAGAAAAGAGTTTATAAACGAAACCGGCATTAACCGGTGCAAAGTTACCACTCTCTATCCCGGCATCGACTTTAAAGCTTTTGCTCCCACAAAAAATCTTTTGGGGCTAAAACGAAAGTTGGGTCTGTCGGAATCTACCCCACTGGTGGGCACAGTAGGTAACATAAGAGGGAGCAAAGGTTATGAGTATCTCATACAATCTGCAAAACGGGTTGGGGAAAAAGTGCCCCATGTCTTTTTTCTCGTCGTGGGAGAAAAGGAGGAGAAGCTATTTAGTGATTTAAACAAGCTGACTGAAAAGTTAGGTTTAGGGGAGCGGATAAAATTTGTAGGCTTCCGTGAGGATGTAGCGGATTATTTAAATATTTTGGACATCTTCGTCCTCTCATCTACAACTGAGGGTTTTTCCATAGCAACCGTGGAGGCAATGTCATTAGCGAAACCGGTGGTGGTCACTGATTGTGGGGGACCGGCGGAGATAGTTATCAACAACCAGACCGGCTTTTTGGTGCCTCCCGGCGATCCTGAAAGCTTAGCCAAAAAAATCATCCTCTTATTGGAGAATAAAAAACTCAGGGAAGAGATGGGAAAAAGAGCTCAAATTGGGGTGAGGAGAAGATTCAGCATAGAGAAAAATATCAAGAATCACGAATTGCTTTATATCAATTGTATGAAAAGACACCTCAGAAATAGTCAGACAAAGAAGAGATTAACTGGGTGTATGACTTCAGGGACTGGTGAAAAAGTCAACTGAAATGTAAAGGTCTACCAGGTCGGACAGGGGTTGTACCCCTGTCCGCACAGAAGGGTGGGGGTACAGCCCCCGTCCCAACAAACCTGCTAAGATAGAAACGTGTTCGACAGTGTAATTGCTCGATTCATCGAGCATAAGTTCGCCCAATAAATTGGGCAACTACGATCTCATACTCTCTCAGATTCGGTGGAGGATCTAACTAAAAGGGGGGCTTCGTGCTTTATTCGATTTTTTGGATAAGCATATTCTTGGTTTTCTATACTTACTTTGGATACCTACTGCTTCTTTTCCTGATCACCTTATTTAAAAGGAACAAAATAAAGGGGGAGGATATAATCCCTTCTGTCTCTATCATCATTCCGGTTTACAACCAAAGTAAAATTATAGAAGATAAAATTAAAAATTGTCTTGGTTTGAATTATCCTGAAGACAAATTGGAGATTATAATCGCCTCGGACGGCTCCACCGACGAAACCAATGATGTAGTTGGAAAGTATAGCCATCAGGGAGTTAAACTTTTAAAGCTGGCACAAAGAAGAGGAAAACATTACGCTCAAGATGAAGGGTTAAAAATAGCGCAGGGTGAGATCGTAGTTTTCACCGATTGCGGCATATCCTTTGGCTCTGGTTCGCTTAAGCGCCTGGTCAGAAATTTTGCCGACCCAAAAGTAGCCTGTGTATCCAGTGTGGATGAAGTGGTCACCAACAAAGCCGGACCAAGTAAAGAAGGTCTTTATATCCGCTATGACATGCTGTTGAGAAAATTGGAAAGCCGGGCAGGTGCTTCCACTGGAATGAGTGGCTCATTTTATGCAGTCCGAAAAAAGTTTTGTCATCCCTCCTATCCATCTATGTCCAACGATTTTTATATTCCATTAAGGGCGGTGATGCAAGGCTACAAAGCAATTTTGGATCCCCAAGTTGAGGGATATTACTCCGCCTCGGGTGATTCTGGGGATGAATTCAAGAGAAAAACAAGAACCATCGTGCATGGAATAGAGGTATTATCTAAGTTTAAAGCGGTGCTGAATCCCTTCAAATATGGTTTTTATTCAATTCAGCTAATAAGCCATAAACTTCTAAGATGGTTGGTTCCTTATTTTCTGTTGATTATTTTCACAACCAACATTTTGCTTCTGTCAAAAGGGTGGATCTATCTTGCCTTTTTCTCAGCTCAGCTATTCTTCTATCTTGTTGCTTTAGCCGTTCATTTTAGACCCAAATTGAACAATAATCCATTATCTAAGATCTCCTATTTTTTTGCTCTTACCAATCTCTCAATTTTGGTGAGTTGGTATAAATACTATTCCGGGGAAAGATTCGTTCTATGGGAACCGACAAAAAGATAAGGGTATGCCACTTGATCTCAGGCGATCTTTGGGCGGGGGCAGAAGCTCAGATTAGCATGCTTCTGTCACAGCTTTCGAAGAAGAAGCACCTGGAGAACTTTGCCCTGATTTATAATCAGGGAAAGCTGGCAGAAGAATTAAAACGCCTAAACATTTCACTACACGTCATTGAAGAGAAAGAAAACAATCCGGTGAAGTTATTCATTAAAACCTACCGCTGGTTGAAAGGTCAGGATGTCGACTTGGTTCACTCACATAGATACAAGGAAAACATCATAGGCAGTTTGGCCGCCAAGATCGGCGGCATCCATCATATCATCAGAACCTATCATGGCATGCCGGAGCCTTTTGGGGGATTTAAGAACATAAAATACAAATCCTATATTTTTTTGGATTATCTGATCTCGAAACTCTTAGTCCAGCAGATAATAACGGTATCTTTTGAGATGAAAAAGAAGTTGAGCCGAAGATTGGGTTCAAAGAAGATCACCTCCATTCCCAACTCTGTAAATTTGGATTCTTTGAAAATTGAAAAATCTCCTCAAAGAGTGCGAGAAATATTGGGCTTAGATGAGGATTGTAGAATCATCGGATCTGCTGGTCGTTTGGTTCCCATCAAAGGATACCAGGTGTTTTTGAAAGCGGCACAGCTAATTAAACGAAAGCAATCCAGAGTTAAATTCCTGATAGTAGGGGATGGGCCGGAAAAACTTAATTTAGAAAAACTGGCAGATGAATTAAAAATTTCTGAGGACTTTCTATTTCCAGGCTATCGAGAGGACATATTGGATATCATAAATGCCATGGACATCTTTGTTCTCACTTCGTTTCATGAAGGAATTCCCATGGTTCTTTTGGAAGCCATGAGTCTGGAAAAATCGATAGTGGCTACCAAAGTGGGGGGGATCCCGGAGGTGGTGACAGACCAAATCTCCGGGACTTTGGTAGGACCAAATGATCCAGAAGGCTTAGCCAAAAAGAGCTTATACCTGTTGCAAAACAAAGAGACCCGAGAAAAAATGGGATCGGAAGCAAAAAGAAGAATCAAAGAATCCTTCACCGCTGAAAGAATGGCACAGAGAGTTTCAGAGATTTATCAATCAATGGTGAGGTGAACGTCTGTCTCGTGGACGGTCAACGGAGAAAACGGTCAACGGATGAAACGGTCAACGGATGAAACGGATTGAGCGGATAAAGTTGGGTATATTTGAAATAGACTAAAGATTAGCAGAGATAAAATCTGATTAATCTGTTGGGAATAAAATACAAATAGTCAACGGATAAAACGGATTGAGCGGATTGAGTTGAGTATATTCGAGATAGACGAAAGGATTAAACAGATAATGTTTGGTTAATCTGTTGGGAATAAAATACAAATGGTCAACGGATGAAACGGATTGAACGGATAAAGTTGGGTATATTTGAAATAGACTAAAGATTAGCAGAGATAAAATCTGATTAATCTGTTGGGAAAATTAATCTATTGGGAATAAAATGCAAATGGCGATCAATGTTTTGTTATTTTCTTTGACCCTCTTGGTGGCTTTCTTTGTGTTTTATCTTTGGTTCTTTGCAATTGCATATTTTGTAAAAAAGCCAAAGAGGATCCCCTCTCGGGACCCTCAAAAGAAGTTTCTCCTTCTCATTCCGGCCCACAATGAGGAACTATTGTTGCCCGAGACCATAAAGAGCTTGAAGAGGCAGAATTATCCTCAAGATCTTTTTGACATAGTGGTAATCGCTGATCACTGCACTGATAAGACAACCAGCATTGCCCAAGAAGAAAAGGTGTTATGCCGTGAATATGAAAATCGAAAAAACAAAGGCAAGGGGTTTGCGTTGAATTGGTTCTTTGAGAATAATTCTTTGGAAGGCTACCATGCAGTGGTCTTTGTAGATGCAGACGCCGTTCTTGACTCCAACTTCCTGGGCGTGATGAATGACAGACTGCTTTCAGGCCAAAAGATTATTCAAGCCTATAACGATATTCGCAATTACGACAAGAATCCTCTCACCCGGCTTATTTATATAACTTCCTTTTTAAAGAATCTTTCATTTTACGAAGCCAAGAACAGGCTGGGGCTCTCCTCGGCTCTTATGGGGGTGGGGATGTGTATAGATAAAGACATTCTAAAGAAGATAGGGTGGAAAGCCCTCTCCGTGGGAGAGGACTGGGAATATTATGCACAATTGATCTCCCAGGGGGAAAAGGTTAACTTCGCCTCCACCACCAGGGTCTATGCTCAAGAGGCGGTCTCATTGAAAGGAGGCTTCTCCCAAAGGGTGAGATGGGCTGGAGGAAAATTTGAAGTGATGAGTAAGTATGGATTCAAGATGTTATGGAAGGGTGTCAGAACTTTCGACATCTACAAAATGGATGCCGCCTTTAACATCCTGATACCCAATTATTCTATGCTTTTGAATTTGAACATAATCTGTTTACTGTCATCTCTTCTCTTCGGGCGTTCGCTTCTGATCTGGTTCTCGCTTTTCTTGCTTTTCCTTTTGGGTCTTTATTTCTCAATCGGATTATGGTTAGGTAAAGCGGACAGAAAGATGATCCTCTCCGTTTCGATCATCCCAGCCTTTTTGTTTTGGAAAGGAGTTATAGATATTCTGTCATTATTTGGTTTTAAAAGAAAGAAGTGGATCAGGACACAGAGAGTGGGAGAAAGCCTAAGATGAAAATCATACATTACACCGACGATTACCAAAAGAGATGGAATGACTTTGTGACAAATTCCCCGGAAGGAAGCATCTACCATCTGACTGGATGGAGAAATGTGATTGAGAAATCCTACTCTCATAAAAGCTATTATCTTTTAGCAGAAGAGGAAGGGGAGTTGAAAGGGATACTTCCTTTATTTTTGGTTAAGAGTTGGTTATTTGGAAACTCACTGGTTTCTCTTCCATTTGTTGACTCGGCAGGTTTATGTTCGCAGGGCAACCAAGCTGAGACGGCTCTCCTGGAGGAGGCTTGTAAAATCGCCACCGATGAAGCTGTTGACTATCTGGAATTGCGGCAAAAAAATGCCTGTAACCTGAATCTGGAAACAAAAACTAACAAAGTCACTTTACGTTTGAATTTGGATGATGACCTTCAGAAACTATGGCAAAAGCTTCCCTCAGAGAGGCGGAATCGAATAAGAAAAACAGAAAAGTTGGGGCTGTCGGTGGAATTTGCCGGTAAAGAATCACTGGATCGCTTCCACCGGATATTTGCAGTAAATATGAGAGATTTGGGCTCTCCGGTTCACAGCCGCTCTTTTTTTAAAAACATATTAGAAGGATTTTCGGATAATTCTCAACTCATATTAGTCAAACATGATCAAAACTACATTGGATCCGCATTGGGACTGTTTTTTAAAAATACTTTTACCATCCCCTGGGTCTCCTCTCTGAGAAAATATTTCCGTTTATATCCCAATAATCTACTCTACTGGGAGGCTATGAAATTTGCAAGTTCTAAAGGGCTAAAGATTTTCGATTTTGGACGTTCCTCTATCGGGTCGGGAACTTTCACCTTTAAAGTTCGCTGGGGTGCCAAACCTCAACCTTTGTATTGGCAATATCAACTTTTTAAAAAGAAAAAACTGCCAGGTCTTTCAGCTGATAATCCAAAATATGGAAGGGCTATAAAACTTTGGAAACGGCTTCCCGTGCCGATTACTAAATTAATAGGACCCAGGATTCGAAAATATATAACAGCGTAATTTTCTATCTCACCCCTTATCCCTTTCTCCATTTCATGTTGAAAATCCCGCCAGAGGCGGGGGAGAGGGGTTCATCCTGAAGGGGACGAGGGGGATGAGGTCTACAAACTTAAGCCAAAATGTGTGGTATCTGCGGAATTTTAAACATCGATTGTGAAAGAAAGATCGAGTCCGATCAGCTTAAGAAGATGACTAAGGTTATCATTCATCGGGGACCGGATGATGTGGGATACTATATTCAAAATAACATTGGTTTAGGCGTCCGCAGATTAAGCATCATCGATCTTACTACCGGACATCAGCCCATCTCCAATGAGGATAAGTCCATCTGGATTGTGTTCAACGGGGAAATCTACAATTTCTTGGAGCTTAAAAGTAATTTAATCAAAAAAGGACATCTTTTCCGAACAAAGACAGATACCGAGACCATAGTGCATCTGTACGAAGAATATGGCACAGAATGCGTGAAACATCTGAGGGGGATGTTCTGTTTTGCCATCTGGGATGATAAACGCAAAAGGCTTATTCTGGCCAGAGATCGGATAGGGATCAAACCTCTTTATTATTCTTTCTGCCAGGGTCAGTTGGTTTTTGGCTCAGAGATAAAGTGCATTCTGCAACATCCGCGCTTCGAGCGGGAAATCGACTTGGATGGTTTAAAAGACTATTTTACCTTTCTGTATGTACCTGCGCCCAAAACCATTTTTTCAGGGATTTCAAAGCTTCTTCCCGGACATATCCTGGTGCAGGAGGATAAAAAGTTGACCATTAAAAAATACTGGGAGGTGAAGTATGAGATTTCGCGTGAGCGAAGTGAAGATTATTTTGTGGAGGGCTTTCTGGAGAAATTGAAAGAGGCGGTGAGAATGCATCTGGCAAGCGATGTTCCTTTAGGCGCCTTTTTAAGTGGAGGGATAGATTCAAGCTCGGTGGTGGCTCTGATGAGCCAGGTCGCCACAAAGCCGGTGATGACTTTTTCCATTGGTTATCCGGATGAAAATAGATATTTCGATGAAAGAAAAGAGGCTAAAAAGGTGGCGGAAAAATTCAAAACCCAACATCAGGAGTTTGTTGTAAGACCGGATCTGGCGGACGTACTTCCCAAAAGCATTACGTATTTTGACGAGCCGCTTGCCGATTCGTCCTTTATTCCCAACTACTACATTTCCCAGCTGGCCCGCGAAAAAGTCAAAGTGGTGCTGTCCGGCTTAGGAGGAGACGAACTGTCAGCAGGTTATGTTCGGTATTTGGGAGTGATCTTAGCTAAATATTATAATAAGCTTCCTTCTTCTTTGAAACGAATGATTAAATCCTTGATCAATTCCTTGCCAGAGGTTTCCGGGGATAATCCGGTCATATCCAGGGCTAAAAGGTTTGTGAAAGGAGCGAACCTTTCGGACCAACATTCCTATCTGGAATATATATCAGCTTTTAACCAAGAAGATTTAAGTAGCCTCCTTTCAGATGAAGTGAGAAAAGAAACCGAAAAATACAATCCCCAGGAAAGTTTCCTCTCCTATTTTTCTCACGCTGAATCAGACAACGTGTTGAACAAAATGCTATTCTTGGACTCGAAAACTTACCTGCCGGACGACCTTTTGACCCTGACCGATAAAATGAGCATGGCTCACTCTTTAGAGGTCAGAGTTCCTTTTCTGGATCATCAATTGATAGAATTCTTGGCAACCGTTCCACCCCAGCTAAAAATTAAGAACCTGCAAAAAAAATATATTCACAGAAAAGCGGTCTCCAAGATACTCCCCAGAGAGATATTGCAGAAAAAGAAGAAAGGTTTCAGCCTTCCTTTGGGGAGCTGGTTCAGGAAAGAATTGAGGGGATTTGTCCAGGATGTTTTGACTCAAGATGGAATTGATAAAACAGGGTTGTTTGATCAAAAATATATTAACCAAATTTTGCAAGAGCATCTATCCTGTAAAGCAGATCATGAGAGCAAAATCATTGCGCTTTTAGTTTTTGTCATCTGGTATGACATATATATGATCAGAAGGCAAATTTAATACTCCAAGAACCTTCTGATATGTTCGCCAAGATTCCGCTAAAGGCGGGACAAACCAGGATCTGGCGGAAAGGATGACGAAACTCGTTTCAAGGAGAAAAACCTGAAATTCAAAGTTAGAGGAGGAGATGTGATTTATGGGACTGTTGAAAAAGTGTCTTATACGCTTTGATTGAAGAGAGGAGGTTACCGTAGGGACAGGGCTTGTCCCTGTCTTACACTATAGAGGACAGCCATCCCGCCAACGGCGGGATCCCTACGACGATCTCCTCTCACTGACTAAAGTGTGTGGGGTGCTTTTTTAACAGTCCCTCCAGTTATACCAGCACTGCAAAGAATAAACGAAAGACGTTACCAAAAAGAACCGGAGGTTTTGGCGTCTTTAGAAAGAATCCTTAATAGCATGAGCAATTTTACTGTCATTCTGACCCCGCCTCTGGCGGGATTTGGTCGCCACGCTCCCTCAGAATGCAGAAGACGACTTTCTCCCTTTAAGCAAAGGTAAGAGGTTCTCTCAATATGCACAACAAAACCATCATCTTCTTGTTGATATTCCTCCTTTTCGTATTCTCTTTGCCCGTGTGGCTGATTGAGTATCCACCTCTTACCGACTATCCCAATCATCTGTTGAGGATCACCATAGTAAAAGAATATCACAATCCCAACTTCAATTACTCGGACTATTTCACTCTAAGAGATTTTCCTGTTCCTAATCTGTTTTCCGACTATTTTATTTTGCTTTTCAGCTATCTGGTCCCCATTCAAATTGCCGGAAAGATATTCATCACCCTATACATCCTGCTTCTCCCTTTAAGCGTGTTCTATTTCTTAAGTGGGGTGGATAAAACCAAGTTGTATCTGGGGTTTTTCAGTTTCTTTTTCATATACAGTTTCTACTTCAACGACGGTTTTCTGAATTTCTGTATAAGTATCCCCATGTTTTTCATAACCTTGGGATATTGGTGGAGAGTTAGAGATCGGGGTTCGCTTATGAGGTATGCGACTCTTATCCTTCTTTCATCTTTGGTCTATTTTTCCCATGTGGTGGCTTATTGTGTTCTGATCTGGAGCATTTTCATCCTTTCTCTTACCGATTCGTTCAGTATGAGGAAATTGTTCCGGAATTTAGCCCCGTTTATTCCTTCATTGATCTTATTTGTTGCCTATATGGGCTACGTAATTCTTTTCGTAAAAGATACCTCTTTCTCCCTCGGAGCGGGTGGCTTATTCAGAGCAGCGACGAACTTTCTCAGGTTCTGTTTTATCTCTTTCTCGAAAGTTGAAGCCCTTATTTACGCTGTGCCACTTCTATTATATGTGGTCTATCTATTTGGGGGGATTTTTACCAAAGAAGTGTTTAACGATCTCAAGCACGTGGGAAGAGAGAGCAAGACAAGAATCGAAAGCAGGTTTCTGATTCTGAGCTTTTCTCTTTTTATACTTTATTTCTTATTTCCCGAGTACTTTGGGCGCTTTTGGTGGGGGATTAATATTAGAATGGTCCCCTTCATTTTCCTGCTGGGGCTTGTAGCTATACCCATGCCCTCAGCGGGCAGGTTATTTCCCAAGTACATAGCGCCTCTACTTGTAGCTCTGATGATATATATCCCGTTTCACAATTGGAACTGGTATCGGAAATTTCAACCGGATTTCGAAGACCTTACCTCCGGTATCGACCACCTCGAGTCTAATCAGACCATTTTGCCATTGATGTTGGATCCAGCCAGAGGCTCTTACAACACCTATCCCTTCTGGCATGCTTGGGCATATTATCATATGGCCAAAGGTGGAGCCGGACCTTTCCTATTTGCTGACCACCAGCAGATCACATGTTACAAAATAGAATTCCCCCGGCCATCGGCTCCTATTTTTTTCACCCCACAATCATTTAACATTGAGCATTTCCACAAATTTTACGAGTACGTGTTGATCTGGGGTGGGGAGCCGACGGTGGAACGGCAAGTTGAAAAGTATTATACTCTTGTTCACCAAATGGGGGCTCTTAAATTATATAAGAAAACCAAGTTGAATTCGACCGAACTTGAGGAGAAATCTGGTGTCCTTTGAATTAAAAAAGACTTTGACGACGAACCTGAATACGGTTAACCTCCAGGTCGGAAAACTCATGCCAAATGATAAAAAGACCACCTGGTTGATTCTTTTGCTTCTGGTGGTGTTTTCACTCCCTCTCTGGCTGGTCAAATATCCACCCTTAACCGATTATCCCAATCATCTCTTGAGAATCCATATCATAAAGGAGTATGAGAATCCGCTTTTTAATTTCCAGGATTATTTTTTGGTGAAGTGGAAGCTTTTGCCTAACTTAGCTTCGGATGTGATTATTCTTTTTCTATCTTACCTTTTCCCCATCCAAATCTCAGGAAAGATCTTTCTGAATATCTTTATTCTCCTTTTCCCGTTAAGCATTTTTTATTTTCTAAAAGCGATAGATAGACAAAAAATCTGGCTTGGATTTTTCAGTTTTCTGTTGGTTTATAATTGGTATTTCAATATGGGCTATATAAATTTTTATGGGAGTATCCCTGTTTTCTTTTTTGCTTTGGGATATTGGCTCAAGTCTGATGGTCTACCAACTTGGAAGGACAAACTAATTTTTATGAGCTTAACTTTGCTTCTTTTTTTCTTTCATCTTTTCTCTTACTTTGCCTTGGGGTTCTCTTGCTTGATAGTGCTTTTAGGGGAAAAGATGAATTTTACCAAATTAAAAAACTCACTTATAGCTTTTATCCCTTCTTTGGCTTTAGGTTTTAATTACCTTTTCCTCCAAGGCGCCGGCTCTTCAGTTCACCGGGGAGTTCTGTTTCTTCCCTTGTGGGAGACGGTGAAATATCTTCTCATCTATACCTTCATTAACTTTTCCAAAAAAGACATTTTAATTTTTGTGGTTCCTTTTTTGATTTTGGCTTATCTTTTCTTTAAGAGCGTATTTTCAAAAACTGCAAATAAAAAGGAGAAAAGTTTGCTTTTGCTTTTTGGGAGCCTCTGTGGTCTCTTTTTTGTGCTTCCATATATGGCCGCCGCGGTATGGCCCTTTAATATCAGGCTGAATTTGTTTATCATATTTATAGGAATAGCCTCTATAACTTCCCTGAGTGTGGACAAACTAAAAAAGTTCGTTCTCCCCTGGGTGGTGACTTTTTCTCTGATAGGGTTAGCCCACACCTGGTTTTCTTATTCCCAGCTAAGCAGACAGATCGAGATTTATACCTCCGGGATTAAATACGTTGGCCAGAACAAAAATATATTACCCTTAACCATTGATATGAGCGGGGGATGCGAGACCATCGCTCCTTTCAGATTTTGCTGGGCTTATTATCATATTGCCCAAGGGGGAGTAGGCCCTTATCTTTTTCATCTTCCCCACGGACAGGTGGTAAACTATAGAAAAAATGCAGGAAAGGTGCTTCCAGCTCCCAGTTTATATCCTTTCAAGATCGAAGAATTCAATATAAATGAACATACCGCTGATTATGATTGCATTCTCTGGTGGGGGAGCTATCCTGAAACCGAAGCAAAGCTTAAGGAAAAATTCAAATTGACTTACCAGAAGGGGCGTTTAAAAATATATGAAAAAACCAAAGTGTTTGATGGAGAAAAATCACATTTTAAGAGATAGACACTTTCAAGATCATTTAGGGATTGGAATCACAGGTTTGTATGACTTTTGAACAGATGTCAAAAAAGATACAGAGGGGTTTTTAGTGGCTGATTCTGAAAAGGGTTAATTCTTTAATAGTTAATAAGATATCCCAGAGTTGAATTCAACCCAGATCGGCACATTTTTTGCAAAACACTTTAAAGATTAAAAACTTAAAGTCATCGACTTCAACCATTTGGAGAATAAAAATTATGGCAACCGACAGAAGATGGCAGAAAGCCCAAGAATATGAGAGAAGGCATTGGGAAAAGGTGGCTTACCAGATCGTTTCCAGCACCCAGGAGGATCTGGATTGGTATAGGTGGAAGGCAGAACAACTCTCCAAGAATTTCTTGAGTGGAATAAAGAATCTGGAACTGGAAGACGAAAAAATATTAGAGGTGGGAAGCGGCCCCATAGGAATGGTTACTTTTTTAAAATTTGGAGAAAGGTATACGGTGGATCCTTTGGAGGATTTCTTCAAAGCCAACCCCATCCTTTGCAAATGGAGAGATCAAGAGGTCAAATATACTCAAGGGAAAGGTGAAGCCCTGCCCTTTGAGGATCAATTTTTTTCTTTAGTTATCATCGACAATGTCTTGGATCACGTAAAATCCCCCAAACGAGTGCTGGCTGAAGTTCATAGAGTCATGGCGGAAGGGGGATACATGTACATAAATACCAATGTGCATACAAAATGGGGAGTGGGAATCCGTTTCCTCATGGAGACGTTTCAAATAGATAAAGGACATCCCTTCTCTTTTACAGAAGGGGGTCTGAGAAGGTATTTGGAACAAAGAGGGTTTGGAATTTGCCAGGAGCAAAAAGAAAGCTACCGGGAGGTAAAAAAAGAAGAACTTAGGTCGAAAAGCAAAAGGAGAAAGTTAAAAGCCATCTTGGGAATCACAGAATTTCAATACGGTGCGCTATGTAGAAGATTAAGCTTAGAGCAGATAAACCGAGGATGAGTACAAAAAAATTTGCCCAAAGAGAGGTGAAATTAGATGGTGAACACAAGCTCGATTAGAAAAATATTTGGCTTTGGAATTATTCTCTGGGCTATTCTTTATTCATCAGGTTTGGCCACCACCTACTACGTAAAGCCGGATGGCAACGACGCTCTGTCCGGGACCTCTTTAGCTACCGCCTGGCAGCATGTTAACAAGGCTTGTCAGGTAGCTCAAGCAGGAGACACGGTCTTTATTCGAGCAGGCACTTATAATGAATCCAGCGGTCTTACTTGCTGGCCTGGACCAAAAGATTGTGGAACTCTATATCCCAGAAATAATGGAACTCCGGGGAGTCCTATCGTTTTTAAAGGTTACCCCGGTGGTCCCCTCCCTGTGATGGAGGGAAACAACGGTTCCCGATATGCGGTGAGCCTCAACGGTAAAAGTTACATCGTTTTGGATTCCCTCGAGGTTAAAAGAGGCTTTCGGGGAATAATGGCATGTGGGCACGATCTGGTCGTCAGAAATTGCGTATCCGATAGTAACTCCGGTCCACCATATAATAACACCGGAGGGGTTTGTATTCTGTTCAACGGCGGAGGCACAGCTTATAATATTTTGATCGAGAACTGCACATTTTTCCACAATTACGATCCCATAGGAGGACCCAATTGCAGTGGCATACATATCTATAGCGCAGAGAGTTGTACTTTAAGAAATAATACTATCCATGACCAGACCATTGGAATCTATATTAAGGGAAACACAGTGGGAAACGGGGGTTACAACGATAGCATCTATATTCATGATAATATTATTCATGAGGTAGGATCTGGGATTGAGGTGCACGGTCAAGGGACCATGAGGGACATCTTTGTCTATAATAATATCATCTATAACTTCACCGAGGATGGACTTTCGCAATCGATAGGCAGTCCAGATGGACAGGTGACCGGTTGCGTATTTTACAACAATGTAGTAGACGGAGGGGGAGGAAACAACCGAGGCTTTGCCGTCCGTTTCGGGACAGACAGCACCAGACTTTATAACAATATATTTTATAATTGTGGTGATAACGGAGGGGATTACAGAAGAGAAATCGGGGTCAAAGGTGAAGAGCCTGCCACCCATTTCATGGAGGACTATGATTGCGTCTGGGATGACGATGACAATGTTCTCTACTATTGGCTTGGCTCGAACTGGACCCTTTCCCAATGGAGAGCCAACACGGGCAATGGAGCCCAGACCATTTCCCAAGATCCACTTTTTGTTGACCCCGCCAATCATGATTATCGTCTTCTACCAAATTCTCCGTGCAGAGGCACAGGTTTGGGAGGGGTAGACATGGGAGCATATCCCTCTCCTTCTTCAGACACCATACCCCCCACGATTTTTGATGTGGGGTCATCCAACCTGACCCATAATTCTGCCACCATTGGTTGGACCACAGATGAGTCGGCTACTTCACAAGTGGAATATGGTTTAAGCACCAGCTATGGTTTAAGCACCACTTTTGATCCTAATCTGGTTACCACTCATAGTCAAACCCTGACAGGATTGCTCTCCAGTACCTTGTATCACTATCGAGTCAGATCAATGGATGAAATAGGAAATGAAAGTATCAGTTCGGATTATACTTTTACCACTTTGGCACCTCCGGATACAACTCCCCCGCTGATCTCCAATGTCGGCGTTACTGAAATAACTCGGCATGAAGCCACCATAAGTTGGAACACAGACGAGGTAGCTACTTCCTTTGTCGAGTATGGTTTAACTCCCAGTTATAGTTCAAGCACCAATTTAGATACTAACCTGGTGACTAGCCATAGCCAACGTTTAACCGAATTGTATCCTTCTACCCTGTATCATTATCGGGTGACATCAAAAGATGGAACTGATAATGAGGCAACAAGCCAAGATTGTACTTTCTCAACTGCTCCAAAACCTGGAAGTCCGCATCTGATAAATCCTCCAGACGACACCACATTAGGAGAGCCTAATCCGGATTTAGTCATTTTGAACGGAATAGATAGCTTAGGTTTTGAGCTGGTGCATCTTTTTCAAATTGATACTACAACTGACTTTAATTCTCCCAATCTGCAGGAGTCAAGTCCTTTTGTATTAAATTACGTAGATGATTCTACGACCCTATGGACTGTCCCCCAAGAGTTAGATGTTGGCACGTACCGTTGGAGAGCATACGCTTATACAAATACGTTCCCCAGCGATACCAGTGACCCAAGTGAAACCTTTACTTTCAGAACAACCTATACAGATGTAATGGATACTGCTTTTCAATTAGCTTTAGAATATCCGTTACAAAATGACACGGTTCCCACGCTAAGGCCAACTTTGATGGCTCGATTGGTTTCGGGTGGCCCGGAGATAAACCTTTTGAGTTGTCAATTTGAGATAAGTGAGGATCCTCGCTTTTCCAATAACGTGCTTTCATCCGGGAGGATAACTTTTTCTGAGGATAGGACTGCCCGTTGGGAGGTGACTCCCGATTTAAAGCAGAATTCAGCGTTTTATTGGCGAGCAAAACTCTACTTGCAGAATAGACTTTTGGACGTCACTCAGACGTCTACAATATTCACAGGGGTCATTCACGTCTTCCCCAATCCTTTTAAGCCTTCTTTGGGTCATTCCCACGTGACTTTCTGCAACATCCCCTTAAATTCTACCATCAGAGTTACCACCATCTCTGGTGATCTGGTAAAAACCTTTGATAACGTTCAACAGACCGACGTAGTATGGGATGTAAAGAGCGAAGATCAAAAGGAATTGGCTTCTGGGGTTTACCTCTATTGGGTTTCGCATGCAGGAAAAGTAAGCTCAGGCAAAATTTTTGTGATTCGCTAGACGAAAATCTGATTTATTAATACCTCCAGCTTGAATTTTCCCACCATCCAAGATTTTTCCATTTTTACTACACTCAGTGAAGATGCTCACCGATAAGATTAAGGTTGGGGTATCAGAGGAGGTCTTTGAAAAATTCTTGGAGAGGGCAAATTGGGATGTTCTCCTTCAGGTGAACCATGTCAAAACTCGCTATGTTTCAAGAAGTTTTCCGCAGGATCCATAAGAACTGAGGTCCTGACACAACACAAAGTATCAATACAAGTGAAAAAATGGGCTTGACACTCAGGGCAAGGAGGTATAATATATCAAGTACCTCAGAGATTGATATGGCTGGATTTACGTGAATGTCTTTGTCGGTGTTTAATAGGAGTCTTATGCAGAAGGAAACCCCGAGTTTGAGGTCTTATACGGAACAAGATAATCTATAGTTAGGCGGCTAAGGAGGTAGATAATGCAAAAGCAGTTTATACTTCCAGGAATTTCCTGTGATGAATGTAATGGAGAGTTGGCACTCCATATTGAAACCAAACGGATAAGTGTTTCAGAATTAAAAATCAAGTGTACTCAGTGCGGTTGGGAGCAAGACATTCTTAAAAAAGGCAGTGAAAAGTACGAGGCTAGCAAAAAACGCCTCAAGCAGATATCGAAAGAACTGTCAAAAACCATTGTCAAATTGCGTGACACCTTGCCCAAGAATAAGGAGGAATTGGGCGAAGTTGTCACAAACCCAAAACATCCCTTTACCTCAGCACTGCTGGCGGGATTGGTGATCTTAATGATGGAACTTTCAGGATTCAGCATTTTTATTGCTGTAACTTGGATACTTGGAAATTTGATTTTAAATCCGGTGGGCTGGGTTCTGATTCCGGTTGTTGTTGCTATTGCCTTTGTCTATCGCAATCACTTCAACCGTGAGAAACTTGCCACCCTAAAGACTAAATTAAGTGAGCTAGAACAAGAGCGAGAGGCAGGTAATTTAACAGAAGAAGAATTTGAAGTGGCCAAAGAGGAATTGTTCGCTGGACACTTCAATTAATTCAGTGCCCGCCAGGTCCCCCGACCTGGCGGAAATAAGCAGTTGCTGTCGGGTCTGGGGACCCGACAGGCACAAAAAATTGTTGTGGCTGGATTTATGTGAATGTCCTTGTCGGTTTGATAGGAGTCTTATGCAGAAGGAAACCCCGAGTTTGGGGGTCTTATGTGGAACAAGATAATCCATAGTTAGTGAGAGCAAGAAATGAATGAAAAAGACATTGCCAGATATCTCGAAATCAAAGCGCAGATATTACAGCTACAGGAAGAATTGGATCGCATCAAACCTGAGCTGGTTGTTTTTGTCAGGGAGTCAGGCGGACAAATGAAATACGGTGATTTCATCTTTCGTAGTCATGTTTCAAGAATATGGTCGTTTTCCGAAGAAATACAGTTACTTCAAGAAACACTTCGGCATAAAAAGAAGGAAGAAATAATAACGGGAGTTGCCCGATTAGAGAAAGAAACTCCCTACGTGTTGGTGACGCACAAGAAGAAGCCATGGCAATAATCCTTGGTTGGTAACGGACGCCCTCGTCCGTTACCATCTTCCTCAACGTCACGGACGAGGCGTCCGTGACGAACACGAGCAACTGAAAAGGTCCTGTAACGGAAAGTCTTAACTTCCCCAAAAAGCAATTTCACTACAATTTTGATGGTGATCGAGATAGCCCACCTGTTATCAAGGAGAGTTACTAAGAGGAGCAGGAAACAGTTTACATCTTATTATTCGTATGAATGTGCGTATGCACTCATACGAGCTTCGCATTGATTTTTTCTCCCACACCTGTTTTTGGCTTGACTTGAAATTCGTATGAATGCATACGCATCCCCCTTTAGTAAAGGGGGATTTAGGGGGATTTTTCAAGTTTCAAATGCGTATGCATTCATACGAATCCCCCCTTCCCCCCTTTTCTAAAGGGGGGATGTAA
>Ga0315545_1000477_pt1 | contig 42072 bp, 46 predicted proteins | sample SalMarSW160210MG_FD_203096 | JGI IMG/M metagenome (GOLD analysis project Ga0315545, IMG submission 203096) | Salt marsh sediment microbial communities from the Plum Island Ecosystem LTER, Massachusetts, United States - Salt Marsh Sediment SW1602-10 ...
GCAGCAAGAGGCCATTTTCGCAAGCAATATAGTGGATTCAGTTGCAAGTGTTGCATCCTATTGGCAAATCGTATGAAAAATCGTCGGCGGAAAGTCAACACAGATTCCTCTCCGACAGGCTGCTAGATCGGTGAGCTCCATCGATTCCTCCGGCAAGACTGTGCTCCGATCGCCATTATACACCCTGCCGCCCCAGACAGGTACTGTCCCCACCTCCCATCCCTGGCCCATGTGAGGTATAATCAGATACGATCGAACATCACAGTCAGGAGGACTCTCGGCATGCGTCTCTGGCAGACAAACCCCTTCCAGGAAATCACTCTCGTGCGCGGCCAGGGCTGTACCGTGTGGGACGCGATGGGCAAGCCCTACCTCGACCTGCTTTCCGGCACCTGGTGCAGCGTGTTGGGCTACGCTCATCCACGCTGGGTGGCAGCGGTCCAATCACAGGCAGCCAGACTGACCCACGTCGGCGCTCCCTTTCTGACGGAAGAGATCGACGAGGCGCTGGCGAAACTGCAAGAGATCCTGCCTTCCGCGCTGAACAGGGCCGTCTTCCTCAACACCGGCAGCGAGGCGGTAGAACTGGCTCTCAAGATGGCGCGCGCGGCGACCGGCGCGGACAGGATCGTGGTTATCGAGAAGGGCTACTACGGCGCAACGGCCTATGCCCTGGCTCTCTCAGAAGTGGGGCGCGCTGCGCCGTACCTGCCGCACATCGAAGGCATCCACCGCTTGCCAGCGCCCTTCTGCCACAGGTGCCCGGCCGGACTATCCTGGCCCTGCGGGTCTTTCGCCTGCCTGGATTTCCTGCGGGCGCTGGCGGACAAGGCCGACGCAGAGATCGCCGCCGTGATCTATGAGCCGGTCATGGGCGCGGGCGGGGTGATCGTGCCGCCCCCCGGCTACGGGGCACAGCTCCGCGATCTGGCGTCTCGCTGCGGCGCGCTCCTTATCGCCGAAGAGGTGACCACCGGGATGGGCCGCACCGGACGCTGGTTCGGCTTCGAGCACGACGACATCGCGCCCGACATCCTCGTCATCGGCAAGATCATCGGCGCAGGGCTGCCCGTGTCAGCAGTCGTGACCGCCGAAGATGTGGAAACCCGGTGCAAGGGCGCGCTGCGCCACGTCCAGTCCCACCAGAACGACCCCTTCTCAGGCGCAGTGGCAGCCACGGTGGTCTCGATCTTGCAGGAAGAGAAACTGGTCGAAAGGGCAGCCGCACTCGGCGCGTACCTGCTGGAAGCACTGCAAGCATTGCAGGCAAAACACCCCTGCATCCAGGACGTGCGAGGGAAAGGATTGATGCTGGGGGTCGAACTGGTACAGAGCCGGGCCGACAGGGGGATGGATGCATTTCGGCAACTGCTGGATTGGGGTTTCATCGTGGACTACCAGCCTCACACAGCCACCTTCCGCCTCTTCCCGCCCTACGTCATCTCCGCAGAGGAAATCGATCGATTTCTGGGGGCGTTCGACGCCAGCTTGAGGAAGATATTGTGACCATCCGGCTCAAGGGGATCGACCTCCTCCTGACCTATACATGCACCGGGCGCTGCACCCACTGCTGCTATCGCGCCGGTCCGCAATGCAGCGGCACGATGACCATCGAAGAAGTGAAGGGCTATTTGGCGGCGGTGGCCGACCAGCCGCTGGAGTGGATCCTGCTCTCCGGGGGCGAGCCGTTCCTGTGCTACGACTTGCTGCGCGCCTCGGTGGCGCTGGCCGCCCCGCTGGCGCGTGTGCTCGTCTTCACCAACGGCTGCTGGGCCACAGACCCGGATACCGCCCGCCGGCGGCTGGCGGGCCTGCAGGAGGCCGGCCTGGATCACATTCTGTTCAGCGTGGACGGCTTCCACCAGGCTCACGTCCCGCTGGAGCGCGTCACCGTTGGCATCGAGGCGGCCCGTGAGCTGGGCTTTGGCGCCGTCGAGATCGACAATTGCTGCCTGGCACAGGCCGGAGCAGATAGCTTTTTCATCCGGCGCACACGAGACGTGATGGCTCGCCTGGCGGAACTGTGCGACCTGAGCGGCGTGGACGTCGGCCAGAGCACGGTGCAGATGGTGGGCCGCGCGGCCGATCAGTTGAGTCCCTTTCTGCGAACACAGCCCACCCCGCCAACCCAGTGCCCGCTGCCAGGCTACCTGGGCGGCGACCTGCGCGCGCCAACCGGGGTCGAGATCCACCCCGGCGGCTGGGTCAACCTGTGCGCGGGACTATCGGTGGGCAACGCCCGCGCGCGCCCGCTGAACGAAATCCTGGCCGGCTACGATCCCAATGCCCACCCCTTGATCCGTGCACTGGCGCAGGAAGGGCCGCAGGGACTGCTGCGACTGGCGAAGCGTCACGGGTTTTCCGCCGCCGGAGGCTACGTGGACGGCTGCCACCTGTGCTACCAGGTGCGGCGCTTTCTGCGACCCCACTATCCCGATCACCTGGCGCCGACACAGGTCTACGAGGAGGTGTTTGTGACCGTACTCGAACTACAAAAGGGCATCCTATACGGTCCCATCGACTCGCGCCGCCTGGGCCGGTCCCTGGGCATCAACCTCCTGCCGAGCGACACCAAGCTGTGCTCCTTTGACTGCGTCTACTGCCAATACGGCCGCACCAAGGTCAAGACCCTTTCGCCTGAGCGAAAGGATCTCCCCAGCCTGGGGCAAGTGCTCGACGCCGTGGAAAAAGGTCTGCAGACGCATGCGAACATCGACACCCTCACCTTCTCCGGCAACGGGGAGCCGACGCTGCATCCAGACTTTCCCGCCATTGTCTCTGGCGTGCGCCGCCTGCGAGATGAGCTCAGGCCCGACGTGAAGCTGGCCATCCTATCCAATTCCACCGCCGCGCACCTCCCTCACGTCCGGGACGCATTGGAACTCTTCGACGCCCCGATCATGAAGCTGGACGCCGGAGACGCCAGGACGCTGGCCGCCATAAACCGCCCGGCAGCGGGGGTGAAACTGGAACACATCGTCGAGGGGCTGAAAGGGATTCCCGGCCTCGTGATCCAGAGCGTGCTCGTCGATGGGCGGGTGAGCAACGCCAGAGGCGAAGCTTTCGACGCGTGGCTGGCCGCCCTGTCCGAGATCCGGCCCGCGCAGGTCCAGATCTACAGCACCGACCGGCCCGCGCCAGACGCGGGAGTCGAGCGGGTGGATCCTGCCACGCTGCAGCGCATCGCCGCAAAGATCGAGCGGCGCACAGGGATCCCGGCCAAAGCCTACTGGGCCTGATAACGCCCCCTGCCACCCGCTGCGCAGGAATTGGACATTTGACCAATCATCTGTGTCAGCTTAAGCACGGTGAGCTTGTCGAACCGTGCGCGGAGGGCATCCTTCGACGGCTCGACTGAGAGGTTCGGCTGAGGCTCACCCGAAGCCCTCGCCGAAGTCAGGCTCAGGATGCCCCAAGTTGACACCAATGTTTGTCCAACACCCGACCCACCAAGTGCAGCAGGCAATTGAGCGACAGACTGCCCCAACCCAAACCGTTGGGGCAGTTTGTTCGATCTGCTGTTCACGTTCGCATAGGCTGGTTATGATTCCAAGAACACCCGGTTCCCTTCTTGCTCCGCCTCGCTGTAATGACTATGCGAACAGGCCGGCCTTGCCGACCTCTACCGATGCGCCTCACATCCCTCAAGCGCCGCGCAGAAGGCCTGGCAGATCTCCTCGGTAGCGCCTGCATAGAGGATGTAGAACTCGTTGTCGTCGCGCGTGAGGGTGTAGCTGGCCGTGCAGGGCCGGATCTTGGCCATATCGACCGGCCCTTCATCGCTGGGTATCGCAGGAGCGACACACTTGAACAGGTTCTGCGGATCGAGCAGCTTGTTACGGTCGCCGATGGCCACCACGCCGGCCGAGAGCGGATCCTCCTGTTTGCTGTAGGCGCGCGCCTGCACCGCCCCCACTTCTTGATAGCAATCGATGACCTGATCCACGGCAGCGATCGCCAGGGCCAGCTCCGGCCGGCCGGCCAGAAGGGCTGCTCCCCCACCCAGCTTGCCGATGTAGTCGGTCAGCCGCTCTCCCTCCACCGTGTTGTAACCCGGCAGGTCGGGCAGCAGCTCGGCAGCCGGGTTCTCCTCGGGACCCCGCCAGGGAATCCCCAGCAAGACGCCGGCCACGACCATCAGAGCCGCGACGGCGATCAGCAGCGGAAACAGACGACTGGAGCGCCCTTTCGACATGATACGCCTCCCTTTCAAAACTGCGCGCCCCCGGCTTCAATTCGAGGCAGAGGGCGCGACACCTGGATCAGACTATGTGACAAAAGGCGGGGAGGCAGGGATTCGAACCCTGGGTGGAGCTATTAACCCCACAACCGCTTAGCAGGCGGCCCCAATCGTCCACTCTGGCACCTCCCCGGAAAACACGCTATTCAATTGTGAGGCGGAGGGAGAGGGATTCGAACCCCCGGTGACCTTGCGGCCACAACGGTTTTCAAGACCGTCGCCATAGTCCTCTCGGCCATCCCTCCCCGGTTCAGACTGTTAATCTCACCGCCTGCCATTATACTGTTAGTCGCCATTTTTGCAACCCTCCAGCTTGGCAATCGGGCTATGCTGTGCGTGTTTCCGTTGCAATTCATCGACCGTGAAGATACCATAGTATGACTTTGTAACCTCAACCGTGCTGTGCCCCAGGATGTCGGCCAGCGTGCCAAGGTCGCCGCCACTGAGCAAGTAAAACCGGGCGAAGCCGTGCCGAAAAGCATGAGGGTTCACCGGGCCAGTACACCCAGCCAGCTTGCCCCGGTCTTTGAGCATATGGTACACTCCGCTGATGGTCAACTGCTTGTGCTTTCCCTTGTATGACGTGAAAAGCCACGGGCCCCGGTCTTGTGGCCGCACATCGAGCCAGGCCGTCAGCGCCCGCGCTGTTGGCTCCTGAAAGAACACAAGCCGCACTTTATCGCCTTTCTCAGTCACCACCGCCCGGTGTCGTTCCAGGTCGAGGTTATGCACCTGCAAACGAGCCAGCCCCCCTACCCTGCACCCGGTATCGAATAAGAAAAAGATCACCGCTCGATCACGTAAGTCGATCACACTGCCCGCCTCGGTCGTCTTGAGTAGGGCGGTAAAGTCCTCCCACTCTATGCCCTTCGGCTCTCCGCGCTTTGGCTGGGGGGTCTTAATTCGCTGGGCGGGGTTTTCCTCTATGACGCCCTCCGCTACCAGGAAATTGAAAAGCCGCTTGATTGCTCGCGTTCTGGTCTTGATCGTGAAAGGACTTAGGCCCTTGTCTTGCTGCCAGGCCAGGAAGCGCCGCAGATCATCAACCGTCACGGCCTCGATAGTAGGATCATCCAGGAAGCGCACGAGGTGGCCCAGCTTTTCACGATACGCCTTGATCGTGCGCGGGGACCGCCCCTCCGCTCGTGTGGCTATTGCCAAGCACTCGATTGCTTCACTCAGTCTCATGGCCTCTCACAATAGCGCGGGCTGCTCCAATGGTTCCAACTTCCCGACCCAGCGCCGCACCCTTTGCCAATCATATCCCAGGCCGTCGAGTAGAAAGCCGGCCAGCGGGTTGCGCTCCAGCCAGGCGCGGGCCTCTGCACTATGGCCGTTGCCGTTCCTCGCGTCGAGGGCGGCGCGGGCTACAATAGCGCAGGCCAGGCGGCGATAGATAACAGTCTCAACGTCTGGGGACACCGCTGAGTACCTCTCTCTCAGCCTCAGCATTCCGCTTTCGGGCTGTAGCCAGAAGCTCGTTTATTCGGTCGAGATGGGTCTTTTGCTCAGGGGACAAGCTCTCTAGGTCAATCCCCCGTAGCTGGTCGAGCAGTCCCAAAAGACATTGCAACCGGGCCTCGTCGTCTGGATCATCGCCCGCGCCGATGACTTTAGCTCTGGCTTCCAGTTCGTCAAGCCGCCGCCGTAGGTTTTGCATGCTTACCTCCTGCCCGCCCCCCTCATCTGTACAACTCGGTGGCCTCCGACCTGTGCCCCAGGGTTGGCTGCTGCCAGTTCTGCGGCCACGGCGTCGATTGCCGCCTCGATCTCAGCAAGCTCGCTCTCTGCCTGCTTTACATTGTCTCGGGCCGCGTCCAGGACTTCACCATCACCACCCAGGCCACGCACCCGCCCAAGCTCCACTTGCGCGCCGTGGAGGGCGGCCGCAGCCTGTGTGCGCTCAGTTCGCAGATCAAGGAGACGGCGGCGCAGGCGGGCAACCTCTGCGGCTTTCTCTGCTCGCTGAGTGGCTTTCTCCTGCTGTTTCTCACGCGCCTCGGCTTCGCGTCTGGCTTGTGCCTCGGCTTTCAGTGCCTTTTTCTCGGCTTCGGCCTGGCGCAGCGCATCAAGTCGCGCTTGCTGCTCTGCCTCCTGCACCTGCCGGCGTTTTTCGGCTACCTGCTCGCGTGCCTCGACTTCCTCCCGCCTCTTCTGAAGGCGCTCAAGCTCTGCGGCGTCGATTCCATCCAGGTGGACATACTGCCCAGCCCTCAACTTGGCGCGCTGTCTCTCCAGTAATTCGTCGTTGTGTTCTTGCTTCTCAACCATTTTCGTTGGCCTCCTATCTATAAGATTATCTTCAAAAAGCGACAGGCCCCGGCTCTATTCCCCTGCCTGGTCGCCACTCAGCAAATTTTCAAGCTCTGCGATACGCCGCGCTACGTCGTGCTCCTCCCGTAGCTTGCTGGCGTTGTCCAGGATCGTCCGCGCCGCCGCTACCCACCGTAGCATGTCTGACAATGCAATCCACTCATCACGTTCAAGAGAGCAGCGGGAAGGCGGCCAATGGCAACGTTCCAGCACATCATCGAGCGTCTGCCTTTGTCGCCGGCGCATCCACGCTATTACGCCGGCTCGCATCTCGGTTAACCTCTTGTCCAATTTACTCATTCGATCACCTCAAAATAGCGCCTGTGCATGTGGCATCTCGAAACCTTTTGCTTACCCACTAGACAGGGGAAAAATTTTACCTTATAATTGATCCAGAACCTTGAAGTGAGGATACAAATGATAGAAATAGACTGGATAGCTGTGATATTTGCAGTTGCAGGAAACGTCGTATCAGGAATACTTCTGCTAGTGCTTGAGTACAATACACGCTTCTTTGCCAAGAGCCTTGTCCCTTCCGCTGAGGAGCTCCAGCCTGAATCAGGAAGCGGCCCTCGTGCCTTCGGCACATTTGCTCAGGGTCAAGGAAAGGTGACTGTGTACGGAGACTCCAGCGCGAAAATCAACATAGTTAACGCCCAACAAGTTCACCAGTACTACATTGGTCAAATTCGTGACCGGCTCCCAAAGCAGCTCCTTATTCTCTTGGTCGCTAATCTGGTTTTGTCCATGATATTTGTGCTCATCATCTCACTATTCATCTAGCTTCAAATCGGCACGAACAGTGCCTATTTTGCTTGTGGATATGTGCGTTTCTGTAACCAAAAGGCAATGCCGTAACCTCATGGAAGGCATGAGACCCCATGAGGTCGTGGAATGCACTCCAACGCAGCCCCCACCGCTGCACCGTACTCCCCGTTTAGATCATCCCACCGAGCCAGCAGTCGCTCGGCCACGTCGTCGCCCTGGCCGGTGGCCTTGGCCATTTCGTCAAGAAGTGCCTCAAGGTCGGCCTTGACTTCGAGTACTGGACGAGGCTCAAGCCGCCTCCGCAAAAAGGCCATGGCCTCATCTTTGTGGCGCTTGACGTATTCCAGCAGGGAGCGGGCATGCTCCAGATCGGGCCGGCCCTCGCCCTCATAACTATAGCGTAGCGTCCCGCCGTCCAGTTTGAAGGTGTAACCCATCCCTTCAAGTTCTGTTATCGCCTTCATAGCTCGCCCTCCAGCAAATCGGCGTCATCGTTTGCCGCGCCCTCCACTGCTTCAGTACCGCCGGTGTCAAGAAACTCTGGCGGCTTTAGGCCATAGGTCACCGTCCACCGCTCCAGGTCGCCCGGTGTCACCCGCCAAATCCGGCTGCCCCGGCCCCCAGGCCGTGGAACTTTCTCAAGCCGCATCCTGGCGAGAGCACGGCCCACGCGACTCGAAGTGACGTACTCAGGCTTGTAACTGTCATCCTCCTCGGCAATGGCATGGGCCTCTTCCTTGACCTGTGCAGTCTTGAAGTCAAAATGCGCCGGTATCTCTCCACTAGTGGCACTAGTGGCGTTAGTGGCACAGTGGCACAACGCACGGATCACAAGCGCCGTCAGGTCGGAAGTCTCCAGGTCGGGACGCTCGCTCTGATAAGCTACAGACAGGGCGTTCATACGCTCCCAAAGCCCGGACACACCCCGACCATCCAGCCACCGAGCCACAGCTAGAATTGCCCGCCACGGCTCCAGATTGCGACCGGTCAAGCTGGCTTCCTCCCCCACAGCTCTATCCTGCTCCTGGAAGGAAGGGAGATGTTCCAAGGCCAGTGCCCATAAGTCGTTGATCAGTTCGCGCCGATCGTGGGGCCACGTTTCATAATCCAGTGGGTCGGCGTTTGCCCGGCTACGGTCTGGTGTCCGAATCAGCGGTATAACAATCGTGCGGCTCGCCAGCACGTTATCGGGCAACTTGATCGCTGAGAATGCACGAGGGCAGAAAGCGTCAATATGCCGCGTGCGCCACGTCTTGTCAGGCCCGGGCTCCTTGACCGTTACCGTACTCCCCCGACGATTCCCCGCCAGCAGCAGCGACCGCTTGTCGGGGTCTGACTGCCGTGAATCGCTTATGTTTTCAGCGTCGTCAAAGGCCAGCGTTGCGCCATAATCGGCCAGATCGCGGAGGCTGGCATAGCTCCCGCCGGCCAGGATCACTTGACCCAGGTAGGCCATGCTCGTGACGACGTGGAGCAAAACGGTTTTCCCGCTTCCCCTGTCACCGTTGGGCCACAGGTAGCCGATTACATTAAGTGCCGGCGTGTAGTAGGTTGCCAGCACGTAACAGCCTACCATCTCAGCCACCACCCTTTGATCGGCCAGGGAGCGTGAAAAGTCGATAAAGCGGTCGATCACGTCCACCACACGCCCGAAAACCTCAGCGGGGTTCGGGCGTGTGGTTCGGTAGCCCTTCACGCCGGCGGTTGACCATGTGCGCTCAGGACGCGGTATCTCAGGCAACACGACCTCCATGCCCAACCTCCCCATAGGTTTATCCCCCCCGTCCCCAAAGATCACCCCGTCGTCCCGGACGATGAAGCAACGGGTCTCTGTGATGATCTCCGGCGGATTATACTTCACGACCTCCCCCTTCCGGCCCAGGCCCTCAGTGATGGTCACTCGTACAGGCAACCAGGCCGCCGCGTATGCCCTGCCATCCACGAGCGCCAATGGACGGCGGATCGCCGGGGGCGGGGCGTCGAGCAGTTCCACGACTGGCGCGGCGGGCTGAGGTTCTGGTCGAGGGGCCTCTAGCAGCGCCTCCAACTCCTGAGCCGTGTGGCCGCCGGCCAGCCAGTCATCGACGCCGGCCTTGCTGCCATCTGGCCCAGGGGGTAGATAGACCGTGCCGACGTGTGCGCCCTTCCGTTGTAGATGCTCGGTGAAACGCTCTAGCGCCTGGCGCACGTCGGCCTTAGCCATCACGTCGCTGTCAAAGACCAGGCGCACGTCACGCCCCTTGAGGGCGATATAATCGAAGTCAGCCAGAAACGTTGTGCCGCCCCACTGATTGCGCCCCCGCCAATTCCACACGCCCAGCAAGGCGATAGCGCAAAGGCCGCGGCTCGCCAGGGCGTCGGCTTTTTTCTGTCCTTCTGTTACCCAAAGGGGGATGGAGGGGTTTGCAAGTGTCGGCTGGCAAATCGGCGGGCAATCCACCCGCGTTCCCGCGCCCTTCGGGACCTCGTACTTGATGACCCTGCAAGGATACGTCCCGTCGGCGCGCTTGCCCCTGCGCCTCTCCTCGATGACTCGCGGATCATCCGGGCGGTAGACATAGGCAGAGTTGCCGCCGTCTGTTGTGTGGAGGGGAAGAAGCAAGCCGGGGACGCGCCGCTGATTAGGGGCAAATCCCAGTGCCTCCAGGTCGGCCTTGTCCATAATGGTGCGGTATCCCCGCGCCCAGATCACTTGATCAGATATACCGCTTTCATCGTGTAGCATTGTCATGTGCTGTGTGTTGAGGACAAGGGCTTGCACACCGCCTGCATTCGTGGTATCATCGGGCTTTTCCTTGTGTCCGTTGCTCATTACGCCACCCCCTGAGCCTGATTTTGCTGTTGGCCGCCCTGGTCGATAGACGGCAAAAGCCCGCGCCGCTCAAGTTCGCGGCGCAGAATGTAGCGTGCCTGGTCGTTAAGGGCGCGCATTTCTGATTCTGCTACTATTCGTAGGGCCTTGCGCTCTTGATCTGAAAGCGTTACGGTCAGCCTGCTCTGCATCTTTATACCTCCACACATCAAAGAAAAAGCTACCCGTACAAGGGTAGCTTACCAGATAAGATGGGAAACGTGGGGAAGTGAAGTAGAAGCGTTACGTTTCCCCTTCTGGAAATTCTCGCTCATAGCCTAGCAACGTTTTGCCTGTTATGCCGTACTGCGTTTTTGCCCAAGCGTTTTTGTTGGTAGCCTCGCCTCTTTCACGCGCCTGGTGGTATTCGCCCACTATCCTGCGCCTGTCCTCAATCCCATATTGAAAATGCCCGCTGTCGTGATGTTTCTTCTCTGTGTCGCTCTCAAGGGCCTTCTTCAAATCTTTTGCAATCCGCTCGATGGGCAATGGCAGTTCCCGGCCTTGCTCAACCTCGCCTTGTTCACTAAACACTGGCCTATCTTTGTCAAACCCTTTCGTTGAGTAAAACTGCACCAGCACACCGGCTCTGGTTTCCATCGCCTGCACATAACCCAGCAAAATATCAACACCGAAGCCTAGCCAGTCATGGTCTGTGAGTTTCCATTTGTTGAAATTATCCACCTGCTCACAGTCAGAGCAGACAGAGGACAAGTGAAACTTGAATACGTCCAGGTTGCAATTCGCTTCCCACTCGTCTATCAAATCGCCTTGCTTGTCGTAGTAGTTGTGTTTTTCGTCCATGAGCAAAAAACCGCCTCCTATCTATTGACGGAAGCGGCTTGAAGTGCTATTCTATGTACATCAGGCCGCTTCCTCGGTCTGGTCATTGCCCCGGATGCCTCACACATCGCGGGGCTTATGTATTCTAGCACAGGCTACCGCCTGCGCCAGTTCCCGCCCCTCCCTCGTCAGCCTTGCTCTCAGTCGGGTTTGCACCGCTGGGAGGGTCGAGCTATTCAGTGGTCAATGTTCTGTCGTATCAAAATCTACACGGAAAACCTATACAGTTATGAAAGCAAACCCATAGGCTCAAAACGGCACAAAGTCACTAACCGTCGTGCTCAAGTCGAGGTCGAGGTTTAGATAGCGTTGCGTGGTCTGGATACTGGAATGCCCCAGCAGTCGGCTAATCTGCGTGACTGGCACACCTGCCTCATAGCCCAACTGGGCATAGGTTCTCCGCAGATCGTGCGGGGCCAGTTCGGGCTTGCCCATCGCTGCCCCGGCCTCACGCACCAGGTTAAAAACGCCCACCGACGACAAAGACGCGCCAACCTCGCCACCCTTTGTGATACTTCGAAGTATGCACCCCTCGCCGCCGGCAACCGCCGCCCATTCGTCAATTGCGTTTGCCAGGCGGTCGGAGATGGGCACAACACGAGACTTTGCCCCCTTACCCTCTACCTCTAACACGGTTCGCATCTTGCCCTTGATCGGTTGCAGCTTCACCCCGGCAAACGTGAGATTGACAGCCTCGGAGCATCGCAACCCAGCTGCCACCAGCAGGCCCAGGGCCAGGCGGTCGCGCTGGCCTTTTACGTCATCGCCGCAAGTGTCGAGCAGTGTCTTGACCTGGGCTTGGGATAGCCAAACGTGGGCCTTTGTGCCCTTCGGGGTCTTTGTCTGGATCGCGTCTTGTAGGGCTTCGGCGCGATATAGTGTAGCCTGCACCGCCGCCACATTGTCAGGGGTCGCCATTCCCTTGACTTGGACGGCCAGGCGGTCGGTAACGAGTTTTACCGCTGCCTTGAGAAAAGCGCGCCCGCTGGCGGGCAACCCCTGGGCGTACTCGGCCAACTGCTCAGCGTCGAGCAGATTGCCGCCGGCATCCTGGTAACGCTCAACCGCTCGGCTGTACTTGGCTTTGGTGCTCTCTGCCAAGTTTTGCGCACTGGCGATGACTGCCAGTACATCAGGCTGTGATTGTCTTTGGATTATGGCTTGATTTGCTTCCACTGGATTTGCCCTTTCCTTGAATCAGATGTACCATTGACGCATCGAAAAGCGAGGTGTGACTATGGGACGACAACGGACTGGTAGGGTTTTCGGGATGCGCCCCGGTGTGTTCGCTGCGCTGGTGATCGTTTCCACATTGCTCGTCGCTGTCCTTATTCCGATCCTCTTCTGTGGTGGCTGTTGTGGGGCGCTGTATGCTATTCCATTTCCCACACTGACACCCTCACACACACCCACCATTACCCCAATCCCAACCGATACCCCGATACCTGTGCCAACCAAGACCCCCATTCCCACAAAGACACCAACCCCCACGATGACGCCGACTTATGGACCATCCCCGACGCCGACTAACACACCAGTTCCCACTAACACGCCGATGCCGACGAATACTCCCAGCCCTACAAACACGCCAGCGCCCACGGCTACTCACACACCTATACCAACGACTGATCCACGGGATTTGTTGGAAGAGACTGCGCAACGTGAGTTTGGGAGCAGACTTAGAAGCGTAGAAGACACAGGGGATGGTTTCTATATCGTCACCTATGACCTGCGAGACGTGTGGGATGAAGAAGATGCAGTGCGTGCAGCCGTCATGGATTTGATCGACTTTGCACCTCTGGCTTTCTCCATTGATGGTGTAAACGTACTCGGTTTGAAGTCCGTGGGGCCGTTCACAGATGTCTACGGCAACGAGACGATGGAAGTCGCTTTTTCTCTTGTCATCACACGCGAGGCGGCTGAAAAGGTGAATTGGGATAGCGTAGACCCGCACAACATTGGCACTATCTTGGTGATCAATGCTGGTTGTAGTGCTTACATTCACCCCGCCCTGCGAACCGCATGGTATCAGTACATGAGCGAGTAGCTGTATCACTTGCCAGTAGCCTGATTTTGCCTTTTTCTCCATTCGTGCTATCATTTCCTCAGTTACCCTCCTTTCGCCGGAACGCGCCGGGCCTACACGCTCGGCGCGTTTCCGTTGTGGCTGTATCTCCGAGCCAGAAAGGGGGGGAGCTCCAGCACCTCAGCCCCTCCCCCTGGGCCGTCCAATCGTGTTTTCGTGTCTGTCGTGTTTGGTCGTGTTTGGCCCTCCAGGGTCGTGTTTAGGGCCGTGTCTATCGTGTCTAGGGTAAGGGCTGCCAGTTCTGGCGTCACCTGGCGGGCTTGCTTGCGCCCTTCGTTGTCGTATGTAGAAGCGGAGAGCCACCCGCGCAGCTCCCACGACTTGGCGAGTTTTTCGATTGCATATTGACTCGCCTCACCCTTGAAAGCCTCATAAAGCGCCCCGATGGTAAAAGCCCCGCCCAACTCATCGAGGGCAAAGCGCACCAGCGCCCTCTCTGTGTCGTCGAGCGCCGGTCCGCCTGGGGCCACGCCCACCCACTCGCCCAGGGCGTCGTCGGGGATGTAGGCCGCCTGGACTTTGCGCCATTGGCCCCCGGCGTTGGTGAGGCAGAGCCCCACGCGCCGCAGGCCCTCAGCGCCGCCCCGGTCGAGGATTACCCGGCTTTCTACATTGTCTGTCGTCTGAAACGCTACGCGCGTAGCGACGTTGGCCTTGACCTGCCGGCTCAACACCTCGGCGTCAGGTCTTTGTGTCGCCAGGATCAGGGACACACCAGACGCCCGCCCCTTGCGCGCTAATTCGATCAGGTCAGCCATAACGGGCGACTTGGCAAAGTCGGCTGCCTCGTCTACCACGACAAGAAGCAGGGGGAAGCGTTCGCCCTCTGGTAGCAAGTCCCAGCGCGTCACCTGGGCCGCCTGCATCACCGCCTGCCGCCGCTCCATCTCCTGGACGGCCCACCCTACCAGGTCAACCGCCTCTGCCTCTGTGGTCGCTATCGGGCGCACCAGATGGGGAAGCGCAGCCAGGGCGGGGAAGTCAAGCCGCTTGAGGTCTACGACGGCCAGGCCCAGCCGGCCGGGGTCGCACTTGCGCGCCAACTGCAATACCAGGCTCCGAATTGTGCCGGTTTTGCCGCTGCCGGAAGTTCCACCCACGAGCACCGCCCGCTCATTCCCGGCCAGGTCGAGCACCACCCGGCCGCTTTTCGACTCGCCCAGGTAAGCGGTATACTCGCCGTCGGGGATCGCGCCGGCGTCGAGCATCACGCGCGCCGGCAGCCGCTTCCTCTGTGGCTCTCCCGGCTCTCTGGCGATGACCACGGCCAGGCCACCGCTATCGGCCACGAGCACGCGCCGCCCCTGGAGGGCTGCCCGCACTTGCGCCCATAGCGCCAGGTCAAGCCATGACTCGCGGCTTACACCGGCCAGCCTGAGCATGTCGAGCACAAAACACACTCGCTCCGGCTCAACTATCGCCACGGCCTCGGGGATCACCTTTTGGCCGTCTTGCCGCTGTCTGAGTAGGCCGCGCTGGGCCAGTGTGCCCACCACACCACGCCAATAGGTTGCAACCTCAGAATACGCCGCTATCATCTCCATGGCTCAATCCTCCTCGTCGATCTCGCTCCACTGGCCTTCAATCGTTTCGACCAACCGAGGGGGCAAAATGCCCTGCTGTGTTGCCTCCTCCAGACTGCCCACGCTCACGACCTTGATAATCCCCGGAACACGTCGCCGCTGTGCTGGCCTGGGCAACGCCGGGGCTGCCTGGGCCACTATCTGCGGCGCTTTCGACTTGTGGGCTTTGCGCGCCTTGACCGTCGCCGCTACCTGGCGCGCCTGGATTGCGTTCGCCGTCTGTTGGCGCATTGTCGCCGCGTCCTGGTGTTCCGGCGCGGGCAAGGCCGGGACTTCGCCGGTATCCAGCAGGGCGTTGAAGGATCGCAGGGGTAGGGCAATGCGCCGGTTGCCGCTGTTGTCCTGCTCCAGCATCACAAACGGCTCGCCTTCGTCGGCCTTGCGCCGGATCACCCGCGCCCGGTCCTCTAAGGTCTTTGCTGCCCGCCAGCCCAGGTATAGCAGCACCGGAATAGCCAGCGCCAGCAGCGCCCACGCCCACCACGCCCTCAGCGGTTGCGTCACCCGCTCGCGCTCTGCCTGGCGGTCGATCGCTTGCCGAGTCGCTTCCACTGCGAAAGCATCAGCCGCCGCTTGTGTGCCTTGCACGTTGGCTATCACCTGCACAGCGGTAGCGGTCGCCTGGTCGTGCTCCGCCGTTGCGGTTGCATCGAGGGCTTGACGTGTAGCGGTAGCCTGGCGACTCTCAGCGGTAGCGGTTGCTTGGACGTTTACGGTCTCCTGCGTCTGAGCAAACTCCCACGCTTGCCGTGTGGCCGCTGCCTCTTGCGCCCGTTGTGTGCCCTGGAGGTCGAGCACCTGGCGGGTAGCCTGCGCCTGGTTCGCCAGCGCTTCGGCGGTCCCCCTGGCGTCGTTCTCCATTGCCTGGCGTGTCTCCTGAGCTATGGCGGTTTCACGCGCCGCCAATTCCAAAGCGGAGGGAGGGCGCGGGGTCGCTGTGATGTAGGCCGGCCCGCTGTAGCCGGTATCATCACAACCGGTCAGCACCAGCGCCAGGATCACGAGCACTAGAATTGAAACAAGTCGCCGTCTGTCCATCCGTCCACCTCCCAAGGGATCAGGTCATACTCTCCCAGGTCGTCGGCCTGGCCCTCGATGACGTAGATAACGGGCTGCCCCTGTGGTCTATGTAGCCGCTGGAGGGCTGCCGGTCGCAGGCTGCCCCGCTCTGCCAGCTTCCATCGGAGCCAGAAGTAACCGCCTACACCCAGGGCCACGAGCACCAGCGCCACGAGTAGGCCACTGACAAAGCCGCCACTCGATGCCGGAGCCTGGTACACCGGCTGTGCTGCTGGCTCATCCCTGGGCGCTATCACTCTGGCAATGTCGGCCAGGTCGCCTATTGTGTCGCTTGCCCCGCTCGTGTCAGGAAGCGCGCCGGGCTGCTGGAGCAAGGCCCAGGCAATCAGCGCCACGATGACCACACCCACGACCAGCACCAGCGCCGTTAAAATTTGCTTGCCCCACTTGACCAGGATCAGCGCAGCCAGGATCACCAGGCCCACACCGCCAACTATAACCAACTCACTCGGTATGCCTTGCATCTTGCCTCCCCTCATTACAGATCGGCCAGCGCATCGAGCGCCGCCGCCACGTCGGGCGGTTCGTCGTATCCCCCGCCCTGGCTGCCCTCGATCACCACCGCCCCACCCTTGACTTTGCGCTCCAAATCACGCACCGCCTGGAGCACGTCGCCCAAGGTCACGCCGGCGCGCCTGGTATGCTCGCGCAGCGCCTCGCGGATCGCTTCCGACTTGTTGGGCTGCCGGTCGAGCCAGCGCAGCAGATCGGCGTCACTGTCTGAGTTTAGCGCAATCGTTACAATCTGTCTGGTCATCCCTTGCCCCTGTATTACACTGTAGGTACTACACTGTATTACTGCCCGGCCAACCGCTGGGCAAAGCGCCAGAATCCCACCGCGTTGGCAAAGACCGGATCGGCAACCGTGCGGGCGTGCTTGTAGTGCCGGGTCACATAAGGCCCCAGCAGCAGCGCGCCGCCGCCTGATACCAAGATCGCGTCGAGGTTGGCGGCCCCGTTCCACAACTGACCGGCCTGCGCTATCACTTGCTCGGCCAGCGGTTCCAGGATCGCATCAAGCGCCGGCCCGAGGTCTACCGGTTCGCCGTAGTAGCGCAAGCTCCGCGCCATGATCGCCTCTATGATTTCGTGGTCGCGCAGGTCGAGGTCTGGATACTCGCGGGCCAGGTAGTCGCGCAGACCCCGCACCGCGTCCCAGGCCCCCGCGCTTACGCTCGCGGTTTCCCGGCTTATCTCCGACAGGCGATGCACCGCGAGAAGGTTACACGTCTTGCCGCCCACGTCCACGATGCCTACGCGACCGGTTGCCAGGTCTTTGTCAACTATGCCGCCTCTGTCGTCGAGACAAGCCGCCAGCAGCGCGCCAAAGGGTTGAGGGATCACCTTACAATCGAGCACCTTGAACACCTGGCCGCCGCGTCCATCGCGCCGGGCCTTGTGCTCGCCCAGCAGACGGTCACGCACCAGCGCCTTGTCGTCGAAAAAGGCCACTGGCAGACCGGCCACAAGTCGAAGCTCGCACCAATGCGCGGTAGAAAGCTCGGTGAGGGCCGCCAGCGCCAGCGCGTACCATTCGGGCGACTCGATCCAGCGCCTATCTTCCCGGCGATGCAAGAAGCGCGATTGCATCACCGCACCGTCACCCACGGCCACGGCCTGCGGCTCCTGTAGAATGATGCTGTTTGCGTTACCGTCGAGGGAGAAGCGCGCCTTGTCCGGCGTGCCTACCACCGAGGGGAAGTGTACCCGCCGTTCCCCACTAATGGCCTTTACGTGGCTATACCCTATGTCAAGTCCTGCGTTCATCTCGCCTTACCTCCTTTTATTATCAGTCGGCCCCGATTGGCCGCCTGGCGTCTGCCCCCCACCGAGGGCGGGGTCAGTGGGGGGCAGTGAGCCAGCCGGTCAGCCGGCTATGGCTACGGTATCGAGGGCCGCCGCCAGCTTCTCAATCTCGCAAGCGGCCCACTCAGCGACCCTCCGCAGATTGGCCGGGTTTGGGTCATTCTCGGCATTGGCGTGGTCGCGCAGACACCCAGCAATTGTCAAAACCTCGGTTTTTACTTCTTGAGCAGTCATCGCAGCATGTACTCCTTTCTGTCTATGGGTTTTTGAAGATAAAGCCATAGGATACCGCTTTTCACGCATGTTCTCGATAGGCTATCCTCCTGCCCTGCCTGGCCGCCCTCGCCCATGCTCCACCAGATCGCCGCGCCAGGGGTTGTGTTTCGCCCGCCCCAGGCTGTCCATTCGGTCTTTGTACGCAAGCAGGCTTTCCCGCCAGACCAGCCAATCGCGCCCAACCTTGCGGGCCTCAACGTCGCCCCGCTTTGCCAATCGGCGCAAGTAGGCCGGGCCGTAACCGGCCAACGCTTTTGCCTCCGCAGTGGTAAGCCAACCATCAGTCTTCAATTCAACCATGTGATTCCTCCTTTTCCGGCTTTGCTGGTGAGGGTAAGCGACCTGGTTCTTGCCCGATTCGTCCCTTGCTGTCCAGCACAGCGAACACACCGACAAGTTTCGGGGCCACTTCTCTGAAACTCGATTTGGTCACAATCTCAACGCCGTCGATGATCCTTGTCTCATCCACAATCTGCCTCCTGGTTTAGTTAGTAGGTCTGCATGTAGAACAAAATCAATAGCGGCTTTGGAAACCGACCCTGTATACTCTTAGGTTCATAAAGGCACAAGGGCAAGCCGCCCAACGCTTGCCCCCTACAGTTGCGCCTGGATCACCTCGGCCAGCTTGGGGATGCGCCAGTTGATGCCAGCGTGGGTCATCCCGACCGCCTGGCCGATCTCTCGGCGGGTCAGCCCTTCGTACATCCCGGAGAGGATTGTCTGGTTGGTGCTGTCGAGCTTGCTGTAGGCCGTCTTGAGAGCTACCGCCAGATCAACCGCCTCTTGGGAGTCCCTGCCGCTGACCACATCCAGGAAGGTCAGGTCGTTCACGCCATTGAAGATGTGTCCGTTGTATTCGCGCTCGTCATCCGGTTCTTCTGCCTCGTGGTTCCACATCTGGACGGCCTGGCGCTTCAAGACATTGCGGGCCATCCATGCGCCCTTGTTCACGATGTAGGCATCGGCCTGATCGAGAAAGGCGGGGTTTTTGGAGTACTCATCGAGGATTGCGAGGACGATCTCCTGCTCTACGTCGGCAGGGTCAACTCCGTACTGCCGGGCCACGTTGTAGGCCGCCCCTGCTATCCGCTTGCTCAACGGGGGTAGTCATCTTACACCCCCACCTGAGCCGCCGCGTTTAGGAGAACGTCTTGCTTCTCCCAGGGCGTAAAGTACGCCTCGCCGTAGAGCTTGGCCTGTAGTGCTTCCTCTTCCAGCCCCAGGGCTGCCATCAGCCGACCTTCCAAGACTGCTATCTCGTGGAGGGTATCGGCCAGCCACTCTTGATGCCGCTCTCTCTGGTATGCTGCTAGTCCTCGTGTTCTCTTGTGCTTTGCCATCGGTTGACCTCCGTGCTAACTAAAAGCCCCTCTGTCTCTTGCGGATCAGAGGGGCCTGTGTTACACTTAGGTCAACCTCCGAACCGTTATACCCGGTTCTGGGGCTAGGCCCTCGGTTGGTGTTTCCGCACCTCCGGGGGCCGTTTTGCTCAGTGTGTTAAGCTACTACGTCGTACTACACTACCTAGTATAGCAGGAAAATGAAAATCTGTCAAGCGTTTAGTCTACAAGTTTTCGAGGCTCGCAAGCCCGCCCACCGAGGGCGGGGTAGCCGACGTAGCCCCACGCCAAAGGAGGGGATGGGGCGGGGGGGGTTGCCGCAACCGACGCAGCCGGCAGAAAAGAAAACGAGGGCCTACTGGCCCCCGCCGTCATCGACTTTTTTCTCGCGCCCGCCAGGCCTCCACGGATTGTATCTTGCCCGGCCCAACTTGTCCATTGTCTTTTTGTACTCCAGCAGAGATTGCCTGTCTATCACCCAATCCCGTAGCCACTTCTTAGCAACGACTTTCTCTTGGCGCACCAGACGGCGGACATATTCCACACTGTACCGGGTAAGCTCTGCCGCTTCCTTGGTGGTTATCCAGTCTCCAGGGTCAAAGTCGTCGGGCATATCATCACCAGCATTCTACACCCCCTTGTCATCTGTGCCACTGTGCCACTTACGCCACTAGAGCCACTTGTGGAGAGAGTAAAGTGACGAATAGACCGACGCAACCGCTAATCCTGCCAATGGGCAAGCTCTACTGAAACTTCGAGCCACTCCCAAAGGCTACGCTTTTCGATTCGCCCAGCGTCGTCAAGGTCTACACCATCGGCCTCGATCACCTGAAGCATAAAGCCCCGGTCGTAGCCGGTCAGCTCGCAAGCCTGCGAGACTGTCAGCCAGTCCGGGGCGAAAGTCCAGGTTACGCCGTTCACGATTCGAGGGGGTGAAATTAACATTTTGTCTGCACTCTCAGGGATAGCGCCGGTTTTCAAGACCGTCGCCATAGTCCACTCGGCCATCCCTCCCGTGGAGAGATTTGGATCGTTAGCTCTACCGCTCGCCATTCTACCATCATCTGTCATCTTTGCAACCCCCCAGCCGCGCTCCGCCGCTTCGGCAGTGGTGAGTCAGTCGGTGGGGGTGAAGTCGTTAGGCATTTTCAGTTTTCAAAGGTGGGGAAGTTAGGCACGCTCAATTTCTGTGCCTATGGCAGCAAAAGTATTCGATGAGAGTTCCGACTTAACTACCAGATCAAAACAACGATTATCATCCGTTTCCAGAACGAAGCTCCCCCCTGTTTCTGAGAATGAGATTTCCTCATCAATAATGGCCAGAGTGATCTGATCTGGCTCTTTCTTTCCCGAAACTGGTAGGAAAGACCCTCCGAGAGTAGGAGTTGCCCTTACGGGCTTCCTTCGCCCTGGCGTGATAGAATATTCTACTTCAGCGACCATTTCCCCGTTTTTGCGCTTCAATGTACCATTGCCTCGAGATTCCATCCTGCTTTCTCCTTTCAATGACCCTGCCCTCTTGGTCTCTAGTTCCCCCGCCTCACCCTCTCCATCAGCCGCGATCCGCCGCTTCGGCGGGGGTGATCCAGTCGGTGGGGGTGAAGTCGTTAGGCATTCCCTATTCACTGACGCCAGGACTACCTTCGATGGAATAATGGGCCAGAACTAGGGAAATGAGAATCAGTACCACCAAGGAGGGCCAAGACAGCCATAGGTAGGGCCTGAGAAAGTCAGGCACGACCTCGGTGGCGAAGTTTGTCACAACAGCGATGCACCCACCGATAAGAGCTAATGCAACAGCCAATAATCGTCTGTTTCGACGTGATTTCTTTCCTGGTTGAGAATCAGTTGATGGTTGCCCAAAACCTTGCCTCTCCATTTCCGCCACAAAGTCGTTTACCCATTCCCAGAATGAGCCGGGCCGCTCAGAACGGCTTGCATTGAACACAAGACGCAATCGCTCATTGGGCAATTCACTCACCCACATCTCCCCGGTTCCGATTATCTTCGAGAGAGTTGATCGCTGTTTCTGTGCGTCGCGGTCAAGTTCTTCAAGAGTTATGCCAGGCCGCAATTTGAGATCCCCCAGAGGACCACCAGTCATCATTGGCTCTCCCCTACTATAGGCATCCAGAAACCAGCTATAGTAGCCGTTTACGACAAGCCAATATAGTGAGTGTCTTTTCTCCGCAGAGCCTGAAGCAATCGGCCCATACAGCCTATAAGGAGTAGTAACCCTACTATTGCTGCCATCGTCGTTGCCGCGACATACCACATCTGCTCGTCGTTGCTCGAACTCAACCAAGCCCAAGAACTGGGCTAGGTTTCCCTTTACGATGACTTCCCGTGACTTCATAACCCACCGTCGCGGCAGAAAGGGTAGTTGCCCGCCCTCCCCTGCCTTCACTAGCCCTTCCTCTCGCCGCCTCCATCAGCCGGGAGATAAGACGCTGGCGCTGTCGCCTCCAGCGATGGGATAGACCCCTCACAGTTTCGCAGCACGTACCCTCAGACCGGCTCTTGAGAATCCGTGGTTGGGTATCCTGACCAAATGGGTTCCCAGGCTACGGATAGGTCATTTCCTTCAATTCCTGCCAGATCCTCAGTCCGCAATTCAGTGATTTTTCCAGTTATGTAATCTTCTGTCAAACCGGATAGTACTCCAGCGACCCGCTTGCTTGGCGGCCAAAAGAGTGGGCCATATCGCACGCGAGGAACCCGAATCCGACCCATTGTCAGCTTTACATCCTCTGGCTGGTCTTCTATGAACTTGTTCAGTTCATCTTCACTGGTGAAAGTTCTCACTCGATACTTTGATTTCGAGGTGTCAAAGGATACGCTAGTCCCGAACCTTTCCACTTTTTGATCCTTGGCATCAACAAGTAGATGATGACTCGATTGTCCAGGAATAGTGATTACAAGCCCTTGTACTTGAACAATCGCTGTGATACCCTTGACGAGGTTAGCTTCTCCATCAACCACTTGATGCCATCCTGACGGTATTTCGAGTTTATATCTGTGCTCCCCAATAGATGAGGGAGGATGACCTTCTTGCCACCTCTCCCAGATCAAGTCCAATACCGTGCCACATGTATTCCCACTTTGGTCATAGAAGACCATCATTTGTCCCGGAAACTCCGTGTGAGCGACTTGAGCTTCTACCTCTGCACCTACGACTGGTAACAGGTATACGACTGCCTGAAAAGCTGCTTGTAGTTCGACGGAAAGGCGATCTTCCGTTAGCCCAGTCAGTATCAGAGTTCTGATGCCCTCTTTTTTGGCTCTCTCGATGGCGCCTTTTGTATAACCGTTTACAGAGACATAAATGCCATGTTGGTGAGGAATCCCGACATCCTTTAGCTTTCCAACAAATTCGTCTATTTTGGGAGCTCCGACTGTTGATTTGTAATTCTTACACTCAAACGCGATTTGCACAGGATAGCCTGCGATGTAGCTTGTAAGCAAGACGTCGATCTCGCGCTTTCTGTTACTACCTATTATAGGCAGGTACACGTTTCTCTCCACCTGCACACCTGGAGCGCTGTGCAAGTTAGCAACGATTAGCTCCACAAGCCTCCCCTTAACCGTGGAGTGGGATATCTCCGATGAGTTCTTTCGTTTGATTTTCCGTACCATACTACTCTGACTTGACGTCTTGGATAAGGGGCCTATCTCTCAAATAGTCGAACTTGCTCGTACAACACTCATCCTGCGCGTGATGTGCAAATAGTTCGCATATCACGCATCTCCCTAATGCGCCCTGTGCATCTTACTCCTTCCACCGCCAACCAAAAAGCCCCACCCATCCCGGGTGGGGCCTCACGCTCCTGGTCCACTTGGCATGAGCCTCCATCCCACCAGGGCCATCGGGCACGTGTCGCTCTATGGACCAGCGATCACCTCTATGCCCCCCATCCAGGGCCGCAGCACCTCGGGCACGACGATGCTGCCGTCCTCCTGCTGGCAGTTCTCGATGATCGCGATCATCACGCGCGGCAGCGCCAGACCGGAGCCATTCAGCGTGTGCACGAAGCACGGCTTGCCGCCCGGTTCCGGGCGGTAGCGCACGTTCGCCCGGCGCGCCTGGAAATCCTCACAGTTGCTCAGGCTACTCACCTCCAACCACTCCCCGCAGCCCGCCGCCCACACCTCGATGTCGTATTTCTTGGCCGCGGTGAAGCCCAGGTCGCCCGTGCACATCTGCACCAGCCGGTGCGGCAGCCCCAGACGGCGGCACACGTCCAACCCATCCTCGACCATCGCCTCCAATTCGTCGTAGCTGGTCTCTGGCGCGACGAACTTGTACATCTCCACCTTGTCGAACTGGTGGCCGCGCTTGATGCCGCGCACGTCCCGGCCCGCGCTCATCTTCTCGCGGCGGAAGCAGGCGCTGTACGCGACATAGTGCAAGGGCAGATCGTCGGCTTCGAGGATCTCGTCCCGGTGCAGATTGGTCAGCGGGATCTCGGCCGTGCCGACGAACCAAAAGTCGTCCTCGGCGTCACGATAGATGTTCTCGGCAAACTTGGGCATCTGGCCCGCGCCCCACATGCACGCCTCTTTGACGGCAAAGGGGGGATAGATCTCGGTGTATCCGTGCTCCCGCGTGTGCACGTCCAACATCCAGGCGATCAGCGCGCGCTGCAGCCTCGCCCCGGCCCCACGCAGCACGTAGAAGCGGCTGCCGGAGAGCTTGACGCCGCGCTCGAAATCGATGATGCCCAGCTCCGGCCCCAGGTCCCAATGGGGCGCCGGCTCAAAGTCGTACTCTGGAATCTCACCCTCACTGCGCACGACGACGTTGTGGGAATCGTCGGGGCCGACGGGCACGCTCTCGTGCGGCAGATTGGGAACCACCAGCATCGCCGCATCGAGATCGGACTCGACCCGCCGCAGTCGATCTTCGATCTCGCCGATCCGATCTCCCACCTGACGCATCTCGGCGATACGGCGGTCTCGCTCTCCCTTGTCTTTGAGCTTGCCGATCTCCTTCGAGACCTGGTTGCGCTCGGCCCTGAGCGTCTCCACCTCCGTGAGCTGCGCACGCCGCCGGGCGTCGAGCGCCAGGATGCCATCTATCTGGCTCGGATCCGCGCCGAGGTTGCGCAGCGCCTCCTTGACCTGCTGTGGCTGCTCGCGAATGCGCGCGATGTCAAGCATGGGCCCTCTCCTAGGCTCCTTTCCAGCTTGCGACGGCCTGACGAATGACCTCCCACAGGTGCGCGTTCGGAATCAGGTCGATATCGACGTATCTCTCGCCATCCACCCAAACTTCCAGCCTACCGTCGGGCGCCGTTCCAAAATCCACGTCCATCGCAGCCAGCAGCGAGTCCTCCTGGAGGCGTGCCCGAAGAACGTCTTCGATCTGTTCGACAAAGGCGGAGGCCATCCGCTCACCCTTGTCGTAATCGTACAGCGTGACGCCCTCCCCATCAGCCTGCGTTGCAGCCACAGTCTCTTCCGGCGGAGACGTCCGCAGCCACTCCGGCTTCTGGCCGGGTGACTTGGAATGGGTGAAATCGACCCGACGCCGTTGCAGGATGAACAGCACACATATCACGATAATGAGCAGAACGGCAACGCCCCCTGCCACCCAAACCTCTTGCGGAATATCCATGCGATCACCTCCATAGATATGACCAGACCCCCTCGCTCGCCGACGAGGGGGATTTCTGCGAGAATTATAACACAGGCAAAATGACTTTACAAATTGACGTACCCAAATTGACGTTTGAATGGCTATTCAGCGTAGACGATTCTACCCCACCCTACTTTCTGGCGCAAGCTGGCGCTGGAAGCGGCGGATAGCGGCCCGATCGACCCCCACCTGGGCAAACGGGATCAAGGCGGTGAAGGGGTCTACCCGCTTATCGCCTTCGCTGTGCGAACAGCGCGTAATCGGTGAAGCCATCCACCGCCCCCGTCGTCGCGCCTATCGCGGCCATGCTGACGCGTTCAGCGCCACTCGCATCCCACCGAGCCTGGCTCGCCTCGGACAGCTTCCGGCGGGTCTCCTCAGAGTGCATTTTCTCAAGGAGTTCCTGGCGGTACCGTGGGTCCTGCCACTTCTCCTTCATCGTATCCAAGCGGCGCTTGCGACTCTGAGGCGAACGCATCTGAGCAAGCCGCTTCGCACGATACTCGGAGTCTTGCCACAGTAGCCGCATCGCGTGCTTCAGGCAGTGCTTCGACTCTGGCGAGATCCGCACGCCGCAGCCAGGGTATGGGCAAGTGTTGTGCTTGCGTCGTTTGGGCAACTCCACTCCTCTCAGATGTGCCATACTTGCGCGGTGACTTCTCTGGAGAATTCTAGCACAGCGAGAGCGGAGTGGCAAGCGTAGTGACGGCATTGGCGACCAGGCTGGCCTTACCCCGAGGAGAGCAGGCTGCCGGAGGTACGGAGGCAGGCTGCGGGCGGAAGCGAGTTCGGGCTTTTGCTACGTTACGAGGGCAGCGTGGCGCCTGCACTGTAGTTTGGCGCAGGCGCCACGCTGGCTGGGGAGCTGATGGCCGACGCCCTCCGCATGTGGACTCTTCTTGCTGGGAATGGCCCTTCGACCACACTCGCGGTACGCGCGGGTGCGGCGGAGGGGCAAGTGGGAGCTTACGGACTGCGGTCAGGCGGCGAGCGCCTCCAGCGCCTGGCACAGCATCTTGGGTGACATGGTTTCATTCTCCCATCACCTCGCAATTGGAGGATTTACGCCATCGCGGTAGAAGACGTTGGGGCGCACCCCATACTCCTCCCGCCAGATATCCACCGCTTGGGAGTAGGTCACGTACACTGCCTGGCCGGATTCGATCAGCGGCGCGAGCTGGCCCAACAATGCAAGCAATCTCTGGTGTTCCTCGGGGTTGAAAATGACGCTCTGTGGCACGGCGATCGAGGCGGTGTACATCCTGTCACGGTCGATCGTCCCCTGCTCGAGCTGCCCGGCCAGGGTGCGCACGAACTCGGGCGTCGATAGACACGAGCTGTCCGGGTTCCAATTGGCGTGCTCGCCCGGTCCCACGTAGACCATACGCTCGCCAGGGTCGTGGACCCAAAAGTTCTCGTTGGCCCCCTTGGGAATCCAGACCCCACTGGCGATATCGTCCCTGCTGAAATCCCCCAGGTGATGGTCGCGACTCACGGCCAGCGTCAGCACCTGGGGCGACCACGTAAAGTCGGGATATATCCTCCCCGGCTCGCCCCGGGCAAGCCTGGCAAACTGATCGGGGGAATCCCAGACCAGACCGCCGACGTTCTCGCTGATGCCCGGAGTCAACGTCCCCCCAAGGAACCGAACGTCGGCGTAGTTGTCCTGGCCCTCTTCCCAGCCGCCTTCCTGGTGCGCGTCGATCTCGAAGCCGTAATGCGTGGCCAGATAGTCGATCACGTTGCGCCCATCGGTAGCGGCTCGCATTTCGTCGGTTTCACACCGGGACGTGCCGAGAAAGAACTCGTAGTCAATCTGCAAATTGACGGCAGCGCCTGTCCCGGACAGCGACTCGGCGAAGGCCAGGAGCTTTTCGCGGAAGTCCGGATATGCTTCGCACCGGGCATAGATGGGTGTATCTTCGATGTGGCCTGCGACGGTCACGTAGACGGGTGGGATCGGATGCGTATCGGCGGAGGCTTTCTCTTCTTCTGGCGACGGTTCAGGTTTCCCCGATGTGGATGTGGCGAATGGCCCGGAGCTCACACACGCCACCAGCGCGAGAGCGGCCAACCCCAGTACAAGCATTCGTGAACGGCCATTGCGCATAGCCTTTCCCCTTTTCCTTTTTACCGCCACCTGCCTGCCTCTACGAGGAACGCCCCTCCACCAGCCGAATCTCTTCCTCCGTCAGCCCGTACAGCTCGGTCATCATCTTGTCGTGCTTCGCGTGCTACGCGCACGCGCTCGCTTGTGCGCTGGGTTTCGCTTCGAGCCTCCGGCTCGCCTCAACCCAGCCTACCTACTGCAAATCGCGCCGCGTTCACTCCGAGCGAAGCGAGGTCAGGTGCAAACAGGGTTAGGCAGCCTCGGATTTTTCCAGTAGAGATTGCATGGCATCGGCAGGCTACTACTATCTCGTTCGCAGTTGTGCTCTGTATTTCCAATTGAGCAGAAAAAGAACGCCTATCAATGTTAAGGGACCGGAAATCGCCAGATAAGCGCCCCAATGCTCTCGACCCCAGACCTGGAACAGATAAAACAATGCCAAACCGATGAACGCGATCGCCCCGACCCATTCCCATCTCCATGCTATCACCAATACGATGACAACAACGTATACTGGCACCAGGTGGATTAGCAGGCCGAGTATTTTTTCCCCAAGACCAGCATCTTCACTGAATACGTCTAGCGCAAACAGACTCAAAAACATTGCAAAGAGAATACACAAAACCCTCGGGGTCCAAAAGAGAACTTGCTTTATCACCTTATTCATCAGTTCCTCCTCGGTGCGGCTACCGCACGATTGTTAGTTAGCAGGTTTCCCGCTCCATCATCCATCATAACTGCCCCTACTGCCTGCTGGCCTGCTCCACGATCTCGATCTCCTCCTCGGTCAGCCCGTACAGCGCGTACACCAGCGCGTCGATCTGGCGCTGGTAGAGCACCTTGTCGGCGGGTGCAGTAGCGGTAGCTACCGTCCACGGATTTCCTTGGGCTTTCGCATTTGTATTACTGCTGGCGAACCACAAAACGCGCTTTCAAAGCGTGCGCATCCAAAGAGTGTGCGCCGACAAAAACCTCGTATTCAAGTGGTTCCACGACGAAATCGGCTTGGCTTTCGTCATAGTAGGCCAGCCGGGAGATGGGCACCCTGAATTGTACGGTTCTGGTTTCGCCGGGCTGTAAAGCAATCCGGGTAAAGGCCTTGAGTTCTTTGGGGGCTCGTTCCACGGCAGAGTCAATGGCCGAAACGTAGAGTTGCACGATTTCTTCACCGGCATAGGCTCCAGTGTTGGTCACCGTCAGGCTCACCGGCAGAGTGTCCGACGGCCCGAGTTCGGTTTGGGCCAGGGTCAGGTTGGCGTAAGAATAGCTGGTGTAGCTGAGGCCAAAGCCAAAGGGAAAGGCCGGGGCATGACCTTCACGCTCCAGTTTACGGTAGCCGTGCCACAGGTCATATTCAATTTTGGTAGCGTCTTTATTGAAAAAGGGCAGATCTTCAGCCCGCTGGGGAATGACAAACGGCAGCTTGCCGCTCGGGTTGACCCGGCCCAGCAGGATATCGGCCAGGGCGTGGCCGCCTTCCATTCCGGGATACCAGAGCATCAGAATAGCCGGCACACGCTCGCGCCAGGCTTCCGTGGTTACAGCACTACCTCCCATCACCGCGACGATGGTCTGTGAATTCACGGCAGCAATTGCCTGGATCAACGCCTCATCATCAGGCGATAGGGTAAGCAGGTCGCGGTCGCCGCCGGTCAAGAAAGCATCATCCGGCTGTCCAGCCATCCTCTGCATGAACCCTTGGATGATGGGCGCTTCCTCCGGGGTAGGCGCGGGAAAGAGCGGAGCCAGGTCTTGCATGGTGTCAGGATCGAGAAACTCGCCCTCGTCCATGTGGGTGTAACCTACGACCAGTACCACCGCGTCGGCCGCCCGGGCGGTGGCTTTGGCCTGCTCGAGATCGCGGCCGTCGTCGTGCAACACCTCTGCCTGGCCCTCAAACGCGGCCTGAATCCCGGCGAGCGGGGTGACCACGTAGGCGGGGCGAGTGTTGCTGGAGCCGCCGTCGCCGGTGTTGGGCGTGTCGGCCAACCGGCCAATGACGGCTATTTTCTTCACGTCCCGCAGCGGGAGCAGGTCTCCCTCGTTTTGTAGCAGCACGATGGATTTTTCAGCCGCTTCTCGCGCCAGCGCGCGGTGGCTCTCGCTACCGACCTGTGCTGCGTCGTAGTTGTCGGGCCGGATCAGGCGCAGCTGTTGGCGCAATATGCGCAACACCGACTCATCGATCACTTCCGACGGGACGTCACCGTTCTCGACCAGGTGTTTTAGGTGTTGGTGATAGTGCATTTGAAACGGCATTTCTAGGTCTTGCCCAGCCAGGGCCGCTTTTTTGGCATCGCGCATACCGAACATAAAGTCGGTCAGCACATAGCCCTCGAAACCCCAGCGCTTTTTAAGGATGTCGGTCAGCAACACCTTGTTCTGCCCACACCACTCCCCGTTGACGCTGTTATAGGCGCTCATCACTGCCGCTACTCCTTCCTCCACCACCCGCTTAAAGTGGGGCAGGTAGATTTCGTGGAGCGCCCTGGGGCTGATACGCACATCTACCTTGAAACGGGCGTTTTCCATCGAGTTGAGCGCATAGTGCTTGGCGCAGGCCATGGCGTGTCGTTGTACGCCCCGGGTGAGGGCGGCCCCCATCTCACCCAAATGATAGGGGTCCTCGCCATAGGTTTCCTGGGCGCGCCCCCAGGCCGGGTGACGAAGCAGGTTGATGCAGACTCCGCCAAACAGAGTGCCGCCCAGCGCCCGCAGTTCGCGTCCGATGACATCGCCAATGCGTTCTTCCAGGGTTACGTCCCAGGCCGCGCCCCGGGCCATCGAAACCGGAAATGTGGTGGCCCCATCCATTACGACGCCGCGTGGGCCGTCGGAAAAGCGGATGCCGACAATACCCAAACGGGAGATAACGCCGGCGTTCCAGGGATGATCGCCGTATCCTCCCCCCATCATATTTGCCATCCCGGCCCAAAAAGGGGTATCGCCATCCATCATCTCGATTTTTTCATCCAGCGTGAGCTGCGCCAGCCATCCCTGCGCTTTGGCCTCAATCTGCCGGCTGGAGAGTTCCTCGCCCGGCGTCGAGCCGGTAGAAGCTGCCTGATCATTGGTTTGGGTCATGGTAAACCTCCGTCTAGTTTGTGATAGGTGATTCATTGCCTTTATTCGGCTGCAGGGTGTTGGCTGGCTCACTTCAACCCAGCCTACCTGCTGGCCCCCTCCACAACCGCGATCTCTTCCCCCGTCAGCCCCGCTCAGCGGCTGAAGCAAGGGCGGGCGGACCGCTCCACTCTTCCGCTCCTGTTTCCTGGTTCCCCATATTGTCCTATCTCATCGCTCGATATCCCACTCCTCCGATACCTGCCCTGCCATTGGTATGTCCATCTCCCACAGCCCGCTCACCCGACGTCCGTCCTCGCTGAACCGTCCTCGGAACACCAATCCCGCCTCCTCCACACTCAGGTCAAACGCCCCATCTTCTCCAATAGGTATCGCTATCTCTCCTTGCGGCGCAAAGCTCCCTGACGTTATCCCTGCCCAATAGTTCAGCGCGAACCCCGTGATTTCCCGTCCATCTGCTGACACCTCGAAGCTAAAACCGCCAAACTCCGTTGTCCCACTCCACTTCCCCGCCCTCGCCTCCAGCGGTGAGATGGTGGGCGTGGCGGTTGGCGGAACTGGTGTGAGTGTCGGTTGGGGTTGCAGTACACCGCATGCTAACGAGAGTAATGCGACTAGTGTCGAACCAATTATCTGCTGTAGTGACTTTTGGCGATTCACTGCTTGTTTCTCCTTTCTTTTCCCAGGATGATTGGCCTTGGTTGGCCGCCCAACGTGTGCTTGCCAGAGTCGCCTTCTAATCTCCTGGGGGACAATATCCGGCTCGTCGTTTTCTCTATCCAGGTCGCTGCTCCTACTGCCCGCCGGCCTGCTCCACGACTGATACGCTTCAACTGGCTGATTGATACGTATCAATTGAGCGATTGATACGCATCAATTGAGCGATTGATACGTATCAATTGATCGGTTGATACGCTTCAACCCCGCGCGCAGCCGCCGAACGCGTCGCGCTCGCCTGCTTGCCGGGCGGATGACCGGTGTCAGCCCATAGAGCTCGTACACCAGCGCGTCGATCTGCCGGTCGGTGGCGTCGATCTGGCGCTGGTAGAGGTCCTTGTCCGCAGGGGTGGCGGCGGCCGTTTGTGCCGCGCTCGCTTGTGCGCTGGGTTTCGCTTCGAGCCTCCGGCTCGCCTCAACCCAGCCTATCCACTGGGCGGCTACTGCGGCTTACCAACTCCCATAGATACTCCTCCAATATCCTCTTGAATTGCGATTGTCTGGCGAATCGGAATCGATAGAACCGAATGAAGCGCACCGGTTCTTGGTATTGCCTCAAGATCAACGTCGCTCAGTCGCTCAGGAGATCTTCCTTCGAAGAAAGTGCTGTAGGTCTGAGGATCTGGAATGTGCTTCCTATGGCCTTCCCAGACCACATAGATAGCAGGGCCACTACCTTTCACCAATCTGCAAGAAGTCACCTTTGGAAGCTGCTGGCCTTCACGGTAGAGAGCCAGCTCCATATCTGAAATGCACTCAAGCGCACGGTAGGTATCCAGCAAGACAAAGAAAAGAGTCGATGGTTCTGGTATGAGGCGCTTTACCCCATCCTTGACTAGATAGCACGCGTCGGTTGAGCCTTTCACGACTCTGAGAGAGGGCTGTGCGCCTAGTCCTCTAATGAGGGTGAAGACAGAGACGGAAAGCAGCACTACCGCGATTGACATAGATACCTCGCTCAGATAGGAAGCACCTGGTATGCGGGGAAGCACAATCAACACCCCAGTGGATAGCAAAGCTATGATGGCAAGCGACGAATTCGCCCGAAGAAATGTGATGAACGCAGAAGACCAGGCACGTAGTCCTTGAGACTGTGCGCCCTGCAACAACAAGGCTACTATGCTAGGCAGTAAAGATAGAATGGTCAGAAGTATCCGTACGTCCTGTGGAGCGTTGTCCCATATCCACGCTGCCCCTTGGAGAGCCAGTCCGATTAGGATTGATAACAGTGAAAACCAGCTTTCCCTTTTCACGTTTCGCCTCCCTTCAGATATGCATATCGCTTGGCCAAGCCGCCCAACCACTTGTTTGGCGACAAACTTGTCGACAAACAGCTCTACATCCACCTTCCCCCCGAATCCCCTCACCCCAAGCCCCCGCCTCGCCGACCTGGACGAGGGCGCGGCACTGGCGGACGAGGCGGCCGGTGGGGTCGGGATTAAGAGTAGCCATCAGTCCTCTAAATTCAGAGCCGATAACGCCGATTATTGGGCGTGAATGGCGTGTGGCTTTCTAGTTCGTTCCCTCCACGATCGCGATCTCTTCTTCCGTCAGCCCGTACAGCGCGTACACCAGCGCGTCGATCTGTTGGTCGGTGGCGTCGATCTGGCGCTGGTAGAGCGCCTTGTCGGCGGGGGTGGCGGCGGCGGCCAGCTTCTGGTGCAGCGCCAGCATGCGCTCCACCAGCGCGACCATCTTGTCGTGCCGCGCCGCGTCCGCCGGGTCGGCGAAGTTGATGGTGCGGATGGGAACTTGCTCCATATACTGGTAAATAAGCCGGTAGCGGTATTGCCCAGCGCGTGTACCGAAGGGGATGCTGATGTTGCCGATGGCAAACCAGAAAAGCTTGCTGTTCAGAATCCCCAGTAGATATAAATCATCAGTCCCAAGGCAATAGGCCGTGTTCGACACATATGCATTTGTTCTATCGAGGTAGAAGCGTGGCCGCTTGGCAATATCTGGATAGATGATTTTGGGCTTTTCGAAGATCTTGTAGTAGTCGACTGAATCTTGAATCTCGTACCATTCATAGGAGCCAGGTTTCCTTCCAGGCCATTTGCCCTTCCATCCTCTCGGTTTGGGTCTTAGGGCTTCACGGAATTCAGAGAGGTAATTCCTAACAGCGGGATAAGCATCAATGTTAATGCCTCGTCGCGTGAATATCAGATACTTGTCTATAGGTCTTGCGAAATATCGCCTTATGTCCTGTCCTCCAAAAAGCGGCTTGATGAGGTCAGTACTATCTGGATCTTGCGCAATCAGTTCTTTACGCTTTTCTGAGTCTATGACAAATGCCTCGTTTAGACCTGTTTTGACCCCATAGTAAATGCCCCCAGCAACAAACTTGCCTAATGGGATACCAATTCCGCGAATCTTGTGAAATAGTTCGATTTGCTCTTGTTGTCTCAACGACCATGTATTCTCATCAAAACGCGAAGAGGCGATAAGGTACTTGCTTTCTTCAACATACTGCCCTAAATCAAGCATTTCCAGTGATTTCACCACTGCCACTTCCACAGTTTTCGGTTGAGGCTTGTTGGCAAGCAGTGGAATGCACACATAAGTGTCCTTGGCATTCTCAAAAACAGCCAGTCCACCAAAGTCGACGAAACGAAGAATGGTATGATGTTCTCGGACGTACTTACGGAGCCTTTTTGCAAACGTTGTGTGAAGGAAGCTGCTTGATACGATGATGCTGTAGAGCCCGCCTTGGTTGAGTAGCTTGAGTCCCTTTTCAATGAAGTAAACGTAGAGATCAGCGGTACCTTGATAGCTTTCGTAATGCTGTTCAAAATAGGCTTTCAGGTCACTCAGTGCTTCTTGTCTCACATAAGGTGGATTCCCAATCACCGCATCAAACCCGCCCGCCGCCATCGCCCTGGGGAACTCCTTCTGCCAGTCGAAGGCGTTGACGCGCCGCAGCTCCTCGTCGTCGAACAGCCCCATCTGCCGCCCCCCGTAATAATCTGGCCCGATCAGGGAGTTGCCGCACTTGATGGTATCGTCCAGGTTGGGCAGCGCCCGCTCGCCCCAAAAGCTCAACTGCGGCTCCCCCTCCAGCACCTTGAGCAGCAGGCTCAGCTTGGTCACCTCCACCGCCTGGCGGTCGATATCGACGCCGTAGATGTGCGCCAGCAGGATGCGCTTCTTCTCGGCGCTGGTCAGCCGCCAGTCGCCGTGCGCGCCCCGGTACACGGCGGGGTCCCTGCCCTTGGCGTGTTGTTCGGGGTCGTTCGTCTCGTACCAGTGCAGGTAATGGTCGAGCAGGTACTGGTACGCGCCCAGCAGGAAGGAGCCGGAGCCGCAGGCGGGATCGAGGATGCGCAGCGGGGCGGTGCGCGCGCTCCCGGCGAGCTGGCGGGGCGTCTTGCCCTCCACCAGCCGGCCCACCGTCTGGCGCACGATAGTGTCCACGATATAGGTGGGGGTGTAATAGACGCCGCCCGCCTTTTTGACCTCCGGCTTTTCCTCGACCACGGCGCGGTGGGCGGGCGTCAGGCGGATGACCTTGCCCAGGAACTGCTCGTACACCTGGCCCAGGATGTCGGCGGGGAGCACGGAGAACTCGTAGGGGGATTGGGGGTAGTACAGGGCATCCAGGATCGGCTTGAGCACCCGGTCGTCGATGGCCAGCGTCGTGGTCAGCGCGTCGGCCCGCAGGTCGAACAGCCCGGCGTTGTATTTCTGGTCGGCCTGGCGGTAGAGCTCGACCAGGCGCGCGTAGATATCCGTCCCGTTGACCAGCCCCATGAGGCGTCCATACGCTTCGATGCCCCGGTCCTCGCAGATGCGCAAGAAAATGATGCGGTCGATGGTGCGCTGCACGGCGTCGTTCAGCTCGTACACCGAAAGGCCTGGATTGCGCAGGGCCACGTTGTGCGCCAGCGCGTCGCGCCAGCCCTCGATCTCTTTGAGGAACTCGGCGTCCACCTCGCCCGTGCCGCGCTTCTGCTTGCTCTCCTGCACGTAGCGGTCGAAGGAGCCTTTCAGCACCGACTCTTTGGCAAAGACGCCATAGATGTCGTCAAAGCGGTCGGGGTACTGCTCGAAGGTGTAGTACATCACCCGGCCCAGGCTGGCCTTGTCGGCGGGGGTGGGGCGCTGGCGGCAGTCGTAGACGGCGAGCTCTTCAAAATCGGTCAGGATCGAAAGGGGCAGCTTGGCGCTCCAGGCGTAGCGCCGCAGTTGGTAGGCCGGGCCGACGTCGCCCTTGAGCGCGGCAGAGGGCTTTTTGGCCTCCACGAAGAACTTGCGCGTCCCGCCCACGCGGAAGCAATAGTCGGGCGCTTGCGTCGCGCCGCTGACCTTGAGGGCGTCCTCGTGGATCACGTCCTTGTACTGCTCGGCCAGGCCCGCCGTGTTGCGCACGTCCCAGCCCAGCGCCTCGAAGAACGGGTCGACGAACTCGGCGCGCAACCGGGCCTCTTTGTATTCGGGGCGCTTGTAGACGTCCAGGTTGCGCCGGAAGCGCTCGACCAGTTCCAGGACTTGTTCAGAGGCTACCACGTTGTTTCCTCCAGACCTCGAAGGTTTCAGGCGAACCGCAGGTTCGCGCAACCTCCGAGGTCTCATACGATATTAGCACACTTCCCCGGTCGGGGCAAATAGGAGTGCGTCGCACTGCCGAGGGTGCGACGCACTTGGTGTCTGGGGCGGGGGGTGGGTGGGCTTACTCACCCCACTGCTTTTGTCCGGCGATGTCGTCTGCCGCTATCCCTGGATGAGCATACCGGCCGTCTTTTTTCGTGTATCTCTTGGCGACCAGGATCGACTGCGTGGGACAAAAGTTGAAGCAGGCGTAGCAGAAATAGCACTGGACCTCTTTTTGCCACGCCGGTTTTCCATCGACCAGTTTGATCTTTTGGGACGGACAGACCTTTTCACACGTGCCACAGCCGGTACAGGTCGAATCGACGGTGTACGGGATTTCGCTTCCACCTGTCGATCTTGCACCAAAGGCCAGCGGAATGGAGATGAGGCGTCTCAGAAACGACCCACGACGAGGCGAATCGTCCTTTGGATCCGGCACTTGGTTGACGATGACGCTTTGAATCGAATCAAGTCTATTCTGGGCGTCGGCGTCCAGCGCTCGCACCTTTTCCTCCGAGACCTTGTTGACCCAATCTTTGTCGCCCTGTGCGGGCAGCAGGCCGGTCGGTGTGTTCGTAGGCATATTCAGAATGAAGTAGGCGCCCAACCGTTTGCCCTTTTCGTTCAGGATCTCGTCTATGGAGATCTTTGCCAGACAGAGGGTGCCCGTCCGTGTCCCTACTGCAAAAACATACTTGGCCGATCTTGGATCGAGCTTCTTGAGGAATTCTCTCATGGGAATAGGAATTGTGGTGAGGTGGATGGGAAACACGAATCCTACCGTTTCTGCCCGGGTTGCTATCACGTCCTTACCCAAAAGGCTGACCACCGGGATGAGGTCCGCGTCTGGAATGCGCTTTTGCAATTCCTTCGCCACGTGCAACGAATTGCCGGTTCCCGAAAAATAGTAGATCTCGACGCTCATAGGGAATTTCTCCTCGTCATATCTGCAACCTTCACATCGGGGTGATGGTAGGTTTTTATGTTCAGGTTAGAGCCGCCCAGACTGATGGCTTCCTTTGGGCACCAATGCAGGCAGGCAAAACACCCTGCGCAATCGTCCGACCATGTGGGTCTATTACCAACTATTTCTATGTTATTCATCGGGCAGATTCTTTCGCAGATTCCGCACCCATTACAGTCTTCGTTTGAAGTGAACGCCAGTGATTTTGTCCCTTTCAACAGCATATGCATCAGGAGTTTGAGCGCGGCTGGCATCATTCTGATAGCTCTGAGTTGAAGAAAACCGAGGAGGAGATTGCTTGATTCGATCTCCCCTTCTTTTCGGGCGCTGATGTACTCGCATATGGCTGCGCGTCTATCCTTCCAGCTCTCGAGCATGCTTTCACGTTCTGCCTGGGTAAGCGCACCGCAACCGATGCCATTATGGGGCATGCCGACCGCAAATCCCGCAGATAGATGCCCGCCACAGGATTTCATGACCTCGTCGAGGTGTTTCAGGGAGTGAGATGGTGCTATCCCATACGTGCATACGGCAAATAGATATTTGGCATCGATGTGCTCCAATTTGCGAATGAATTCCTCGACGACTTGAGGGGGTTTAAAGTCGTAAATCGGAAACACAAACCCGATACCATCCGCTTCACTATGGATGCTCCCTTGGTTTAGCATGGAGGCAACGGGTATCAGCCTGGCATTCAGGTTTCCTGCCATATCTCTTGCCACGGCTAGCGAATTCCCTGTACCTGAAAAATAATAGATCTCCGTGCCCATGGGGATCTCTTCTCCTTAAAGGTATCTGGGTACATCCGTTTGGACTGAATCCTCGCGGGGCGAGATGAAGCAGTCCGCGGAGTCCACGGCTGCGTCGCTGCCCACGATCAGGTGTGGAGTTGCTAGAACAAACTGCTCAGTCTATCGACGACCTCGACGATCTGCTGCTCGCGGCGCTTCTTCATCCAGTTAACGATCCCCGAGCCGCAAACCGCCGCGCCCTTGGCCTCGCAGAGTCTCTTCATCTGCCGGACAGCCCGGTTCCCGCCCAGCCAGGGGTAGGGGAAAGCCTCGGTGACCAGGAAGGCCACCTTTTTGCCCTGCAACGATGCCACCTGCTTTAGATAGTCAACCATTGCCTGGCATAGGGAAAAGGCCTGCACCGGAGAGCCGAACACCAGCGCCTCGTACTTTGCGGCGTCGGGCAGCGTCTTGAACTGGACGGGTTTGCCCGGCCCAACTTCGCCGATAACTTCTACCCGTTCGAGGGTCACTGCATGCCCGGCCGCGGAGAGTTTCTCCTGCAGCTTCAGGGCGACGGAGTGGGTGTTCCCGGTCTGGGAATAGACGATCATACCGATATTCACTTTCTTCCTCCTCATAGATCTGATAGAAACTTCTCCATCGGGAATGGTTGGCCATGCCCGGGGTAAACGGTAGTTATCGCCAGGCTTTTCAGCTTTTCGACGCTAGCATTCGCTGCCGCCAGGTCGTCCATGATGGAATTGAGAGCTGGTTTGTCCACGTTGTCCAGCAGATCGCCGCAGAACAGATCGCCGCCGGCCGTCAGGACGCCTATGGAACCCTGCGAGTGCCCTGGGATATGGAGAACTCGAGCGTCGAGGCCATATTCAGCGAGATCGAATCCTTCATCGATGCAAAGATCGGGCTTGAACCTTTTCGATTTGCCAAACCCAAAAAGGAGGGGGGCCATCATTCTGAGGGGAATACCGCCCTTGCTCCTGTTCCAGAACATGTCTCCGCGTTCGACCATTCCAGAATCGTCTTGGTGCATGGCGATTTCTACACCGAACGCTTGGCCGAGATAGGCCGCGTTGCCGGTATGGTCGAAATCTCCATGGGTCAAGACGATCAGTTCGAGATTGCCGGGCTTGCAGCCCGCGCTTGCAAGCTCCTTTTCGAGCTCGGCGCGCCCATTCGATCCCCCCGTGTCGATCAGGATATAGCCGGCGCCGGTCTCTACGAGGTAGCAGTTGACGGCGCCCAATCTGTAGGGCAGTGACAGGCTGATGGTTCTGATCTCTTGCATGGTTTTCTCCCCATATTTGTGGGCGGTGTAACCGTTCAGCCGCCTCAGTCGAACAAAAGGACGTTCCTCCTGTAAGCTGGTATTATCTGCACCAGGTATAAAACGAGCGGTCGGCGCGATTTATTCGGTTCGTGTCTGGTCTCCTGCCTCAACCGGATGAGGGGGAACGTCCCTCCACGATCTCGATCTCTTCCTCCGTCAGGCCGTACAGCGCGTAGACGATCTGGTCGATGAGCCAGTCGGTGGCGGCGAGGCGGGCGACCAGGTCGCCGTAGGCTGGGCCGGGCTGGCGGTAGATCTCGACCAAGTCGCTGAGGACCTTGGCGAAATCCTTGAACGCCGCCGCTGCTCTCGCCTATGGTCAACGTCATACCGTTGCAACTCCTGGCCTACCAACGGCAGTGCGGCCAGGCTTCTCAAATGGTTCTTGATAGTCCCCATGCCTTTGAGCCCTTGGATTCTGCGACCTGTTTTCTGTACTATGGTTCGATGCAACCGAAAGGCTTATCACGGTAGTTCGCTGGCTGAGACTACAACCCTGTAATCTACCCCCAATGTGTCTTGAAAATGGCTCTTCCCACAGATAGCCTTGCGGCGTTCGTCAGGCCGCAGCTCTTCGAGCCTCGATGTGCTCTTGGTTTCACGCACCAGGTAGAGGAGTGGTTTGCCGGTGGGATCACTGTGGGCATCTCGGTCCTCCATCACGATGGCCCAATCAGGGTTGTACCCGCCAATGGGCGTGGGCACGGTGAACCATGACGGGAGCTTGACGTACAGTTTGACGTCGTCGCGATGCTCCAAGTCCTCCACGAACTGGCGCTCGACGTCGGAATCACAAATAACGTGGTCGTAGATAGTGTGCTTGGCAGGCACCAGGTAATCCGTCCAGCCCTCTATCTCGACGTCGAATTGGGTCATCTCATACCACTGGTTGATCTTTCCGTACTGGATGCCCTCGACCAACTGATCGGCCAGCTTCTCCTTGACGATGCGCACGGCAACGGTGGCGAACTCGTTAGGATTTTCGACCACGGCCTGCTGATCGGGTGCGCGCTTGACGATCTCCAGCAGCGTGCGGCGGGTGAGGCGCACCGGCGGCGTGGTGTGCTCCATCAGGTTGGCCATCACCTCCACCAGGTTGGGCAGCGCATACCGCCCGGCCAGGCTCAACACGCTCTTAGCCGCGCTCATCTGCAGAGCCTCGAACACGCTCTCATCCCCGACGTCCACACGAGCCTTGGTGATGGTGACGCGCGGCGGTTTGATCTCTTCCTCGGCCAGCGCTGCCACCACGTCTTGAATCAGCCGCTCGCTATCGATGGTGACGGCGTAGCGGGTCTTGTGCTTGATGCGCTTCCAAAGCTCCTGGAACTCGGACTTGAGGGTGCACTCCTTGCGCAGTGTGGCCTTGCCGCGCTTGCGGGCGTCGGCGGGCTTGGGCGGCAGGATGCCTTCGCCGTACTCCTCGGCGATCTGGGCGCGCTCCTCGTCGGTGAGATCGGCGATGGATTTGCCGTAGCGGGCCTCAATCTCCTCCTGATACTCCAAAGCGACCTCGCTCTGGAGCTGCGCCACGAAGCGCTCGTAGCTCTCGTTGGCAACGACGGTGAGGACGTTGTGGCGCTCGTCGTGGACACGCTCACCGGTTTGGTCGACGGCCAGCCGCACGCCGCGCCCGACCTCCTGGCGCTTCCGCATCTCGGAGACGGACTGGTTCAGCGTGCAGATCTGGAAGACGTTGGGGTTGTCCCACCCCTCGCGCAGGGCAGAGTGGGAGAAGATGAAGGCCACCGGCTCGTCGAAAGAGAGCAGCCGTTCCTTGTCCTTCATAATCAGCTCGTAGGTCTCGCGGTCCCGCTCGGCCTCGCCGGTCTTGCTATCCTCCAGGACGACCTCGCCGCTGCGAGTGCGGCGCTGGGCAAAGTAGGCCGCCTGCGCCTCCTCAACGCTCCGGTCACGCCAGTCGGGGAAACCTCGCTTGATGTCGTCGAAGGCCTGGTTGAACAACCGGCGGATGATGCCATCCTCCATAGCATAGTTATCCACCCGGTCGATGAAGAATAGCGAGAGCACCTTGAGACCGGCGCCTTTCAAACGAGCCTGGCGGCGCATGTGTTCCTCAACGGTGTAGCGGATTTGGGCCTCGAAGATGGCGTCCTTGTCGGCGCCCAATTCCTGCCCCACACTGATCTCGACGTTGTTGGCAAAGCGCACGAAGCGCCCGCCCAGGCTGATCTCGTCGATCTCGTATCCGGCATACTCGGTACGGCCTGTCTTTTCCTGCAAGGAGTCGCCAGGACGCATGGTGAGAACCCGTTCTTTGACGGTGCCACCCTTCATCAGCTTGTGGACGGCCAGGCGGGCGGTGAGGGTTTTCTTCTTGGTTTCGATCTTGTCGAGGCGCAGGTAGGGCTGGGCGGTGGCATCTTCCCGGACGACGGAGGCGACCTCGATGCGCTTGACCAGCTTCTGGCGATAGGCCTCGTAAGGGGTGAGGCGGTAGACGACGTTGTAGGGGTTGCGGTGGGTGGCGCTGTAGCGCAGGGCGAAGAGCGGATCGAGGGAAGCCAGGGCGGCGATGCTGATCTCGCTCTCCATATTCTGCGGCTCGTCCAGGATGAGGCTGGGGCGCGTTGTCTGCACCATGTGGATGGGCGTCTCGCCCTGCAGGCGGTCGGTGGTCTGGCGGATGACGTTGGAGGCCTTGTTGAAGGAGGCCAGGGTCATCACCATGAACTCGACGCTCTCGGAGAGAGCGAACTGACGCACCTGGGAGAGGTTGGCCGAATCGTAGGCATAGTAGCGGTAGGGAACATTCTCGTGCAGCTCGCGGAAGTGGCGTTCGGTGACCTGGAGGGTCTTGATCACACCCTCGCGGATGGCGATGGAGGGCACGACGACGATGAACTTGCGCATGCCGTAGCGCTGAAACAGTTCGAGTGCAGTGCGCAAATAGACGTAGGTCTTGCCAGTGCCGGTCTCCATCTCGACGGAAAAGTTGTAGAAGCGTGCATCTTCAGAGCCATTGGCCGTCTCAATTTGTCCTGCAAGGCACTTCAGTTCAGTATCTAGAGCGATGTTGTTTTTCCGCTGAATGGCCTGCAGATTCGTTAGCAAATCGGTTTCGGTAATATCCAGTCGATTAGGAACGGCGGCGAACGAGGACTGCGCGCCCCCGTAGCCGGGGGCGGAGGCGAACCGCAGGTCTGCCTTGATGCGCGGTTGACCTTCCAGGAGACCGACGATGGCCTGGATGGCTTCGATCTGATAAGGGTGGTTGGGGTTGAATCTGAATTCCATTCGATTTCACCGTTGCCGGTCAGGGTTTTCGGCGTCCATTTCCCATTGGGCCGGGTTGTTGTGGATGTATTGCCGGACGGCGTTCAATTCCCGTTCGTTTCGGATCACACGTTCGTAATAATTGCGCTGCCACAACCGTTTGTCGAACGGCGGCCATCCCAATTCCCGCACGCCACGGATATACGCGTTGGTGGTCAGCGATTTGAACGCACCCACGATACCCCCCACCGTAGGGGCGACCCTCGTGGCCGCCCCATCCGTTGTGGCCGCCCCGGGCGTAGGGGCAACCCTCGTGGTTGCCCCGTCCCTCGTGGTCGCCCCGTCCCTCGTGGTCGCCCCGTCCCTCGTGGTCGCCCCGTCCCTCGTGGTCGCCCCGTCCCTCGTGGTCGCCCCGTCCCTCGTGGTCGCCCCGTCCCTCGTGGTCGCCCCGTCCCTCGTGGTCG
>Ga0315545_1000478_pt1 | contig 42029 bp, 43 predicted proteins | sample SalMarSW160210MG_FD_203096 | JGI IMG/M metagenome (GOLD analysis project Ga0315545, IMG submission 203096) | Salt marsh sediment microbial communities from the Plum Island Ecosystem LTER, Massachusetts, United States - Salt Marsh Sediment SW1602-10 ...
CACCACCACCACTTTTTTCCTCACTTGCGAATCTACATATTTAATTAATTTCACCACTCCTTTAGCAGTACAAGGAGCCAAAATCTGATCCAAATTAATCTCTTTTTTAAACAAAGCTAACTCGCCGGTGTTAAAAGGGTGAAAACAATCAACATCTTTTCTGGGGTTTATGGCCTTGATAACCTCTTCCTGATTAAATTTCCGGGGTAGAGGTAATTGCATCAAAACACCGTGAATTTTTTTATCCTGATTTAATTCTTTAATGCTACTAATTATTTTCTTCTGAGAGGTATCGGCGGGTAAAACTATTTTTCGAGAGTAAAAACCTACTTCCTGGCAGGCTTTTTCCTTGGCTTTAACATAAATTTCTGAGGCTGGATCATTTCCTACCAAAATCACCCCTAATCCTGGCCGAAGATTTTTGGCTCTCACCTGTTTTTTAATCTTTAATTTTATTTTGTCCGCTAATTTTCTGCCATCAACGATCATATACCTCTTTGAGACGGAGCAGTTTGTTTTTTAAGATATTGGTAGGCGCTAGCGGCCGCCAAAGAACCCTGACCAATGGCTAAAGTCGCTTGTTTAAACTTAATTGATTTGCTGGTCATATCTCCGGCGCAAAATAACCCAGGAATATTAGTTTTCATTTCTTCATTAACTACCACATGACCGGTCTCGTCTATTTTAATTCCCAGAGGTTGAACCAAGGTAGTACCGGGTACCCCGCCAATCTCGATAAAGACACCATCTAAGGCTAGAACATCTTTTCCCTGATAAGGATTGTCTAATTTTACTCCATTAACCATGGTTCCATCACCTAAAATCTCTTTAATATTAGTCTTATATATCATTTCTCCTTTTCCACTTTTTTCCAGTTTCTTCCACTCCTCTATCCAAGCCGGTTCTGCCCTTAATTGATCGCCTCGATAAATAATATATACCTTTTTCGCATGATCATTAAGGTGAATCGCTCCAGAGACTGCCGCGTCTGAACCACCAACCACAGCTACTATTTTATCCCGGAAAAAGGCGCCATCACAGACGACACAATAACTTACTCCTCTTCCCAGATATTCTTTTTCTCCAGGAACATTTAACCTTCTTCTTTCACTCCCCGTCGCCACAATTACTGCTTTAGCTTCATATATTTCACTCTCACTTACAATCACCCTGAAAATTGAAGATTTGCGGGGAGGTTGTTCAAAATTTTCTTTCTTTATAGTAAGCGGCCCGCCTTTGTCTTTATGGTCAGATCTAGGTTTATTCGAGAGCGCCACTGGAGAAAATTTTTTTGAATCTGCCGACCTCAGCAAATCTTCAACCACCACCACTTTTTGAACTTCCTGCAATAAAACTTTCGCTCCTAATTTTTCTGCCTGATTTTTCATTTTCTCTGCTAACTCAAGACCGGAAATAGAATCAAATCCGGGAAAATTACAAACATTGTGCGCCAAACTTAATTCGCCTCCCAATTGTTTCCCAATTACCAGATTAGAAACTTTATATCTTGAGGCATAAATCGAGGCTGTTAGCCCTGCCGGCCCTGCACCAATGATGATAAGGTCATAGATGTTCATAATTCCTAATTATTCTAATTATTCTAATTATTCTAAACAAGTCCCAATTTTCTAAAAACCAAAGATTTACTTAACTTTTTTATAAATAGAATTAAAAATCAAATTTAATTCTCTAGCCTCTTGCCAGAGCTTCCTAGCTTCATTTTTAGATTTAAGTACTGCCACACTAATCATTCTTAAAAAATGTTTAGCTTCTCTTGATTCCTTTTTACAAATACCAATTTTATGTTTAAAATCTTTTCCTGATTCAGAATCATCCGCCTCACAATAATTAGCCCCAATACTCGTACCACATTTTACTAAATTTTACTAACTGGTTTATTAATGGAATAGTGACTGCATTTTTAGGAAGTTTATTACAAAACTTTATTATTTCTTCACCAAACTTAGCTGTTCTATCCTCTAAGTCATATATCTTCTTTTTGACATTTGGTGCTTTTGGCATTCTTTAGGTCAATTAGAATAATTAGGTTAATTAGGTTAATTTAAAGATGATCTTCTATCATCTTTTGATATCCTTCTTTGCCTGGAAATCCCACTTTTCTCTCCGCTTCTTTTCCATCTTTAAATATAATCACTGTCGGAATACTCATCACCCCATATCTCTGAGCCAATTCTTTTTCTTCATCCACATTTACCTTGCCAATTACTACCTTGTCTTTATATTCTTCTGACAACTCCTCAATCACTGGCCCGGCTATCCTACAAGGCCCGCACCACTCGGCAAAAAAATCCACCATCACTGGTTTATCCCCTTTTAGAGTTTTTTCAAAACTAGTTTTATCAAAATGTACTGCTACCATTTTTACTCCTCCTCTTATGAAACCTGAATATCTAAATATTTAAGTATTGGAAATATTCGATTATTTGAATATTTGATTATTTATTTATATACTACTTAATCAATCCTAGCCTTTCAACCCTCAATTCTCTCTCTTTTCTCCATGACAAATTTCTGGATATCCAGTTTTTTGTCAATCTCTTCCTTGCTTAATTACCTTGGTCACTCATAACTAATAACTTAATGAACTTTATTAACCTTTTTCTACTTTCCTCTCCTTCATATACCTGATATTATTAAGATAATGCCCAGAAAAAAGAAATCTTTTCCCATTAAAAAACTCCTTTTCCCCATTTTAGCTTTATCTATTGTTTTTAATCTCTATTTTCTGGTCAATCAATATCTTCCTTCTATAGGCGAGTCTAATGGTGAAAAAGAAACCAGTCTTCAGGCCCAGGTCAAACAAGTGATTGACGGTGATACTTTTGAACTCGACCAAGGACAACAGGTTAAATTGGCCGGAGCTGATGCGCCTGAATTTCCCCAAGGCTGTCTTTCTGATCAAGCCAAAGAAAAACTTGAACAACTCTTACTAAACAAAAAAGTTCAAATGGAAATCATCACCAAAGATAACTTAGACCGTCAAATTGCTTATGTATTTTTAAACGAAATCTTTGTTGACGAAATTATGATTGAAGAAGGCTTGGCGCAGGCAAAAACCAATAATTCCCCTTATGACGCCCCACTTCTTTCCGCCCAAGAAGAAGCTCAGAAATTGGAAAGAGGTATTTGGTCGCCTACCTGCCAACCCCAGGAAAAATGTTTAATCAAGGGCAATGTCTCTAAAGACGGTAAAACCAAAATCTATCATCTTCCCGGCTGTTATGATTATGAAAAAATAGTCATTAATGAAGAGGAAGGCGATCAATGGTTCTGCACTGAGTGGGAGGCCCAATGGGCCGGTTTCGAGAGCTCTCAAGACTGTCCTTAAATCACAACCTGCCTATTCGTTTTAAATGCTCAATTCCTTGATTTTGAACGGTAAAAGAAGACACTAATTCTCGTCTCATTTTCTCTGCATCCTTTAAATCAACCTCGTAATAACTCTTCAATTCTCCCCATCTTTCTCTCCAGGCTTTTGCTATCAATCTATTAAGATTGCCATCTTCTATTAAGGTTTTCAAAACCTCTGCATAAGGAAGAATTCCTTCTACTCTTTTTGCTCCAGACAAAATCACATCTGTGGCAAAAGCCAATCTTGGTTCTTCTCTCCCTATCTCACCCACCTTCGTCATGATCTCAATATTTACTATCCTCCCCTCTCCTGCATCTCTTCCTATAATAGTTAAAAGTTTTTCTAATCTCGGGTCTATCTCTCTGTTTTTAGTTAATAGGCCTGTTCCCATCAAAATTTCCCTTGCTTTCTCTTGAACGATTGGTTCTCTTTTAATCCCTCCGCTATTCCTTACTAACAGCTCCCACCCATGGTTGAAAGAAAACTGAAGAGTTGACCTAACTCCTTCTCTTGTTGATAATCCTGAAGGTAAATCAAAAGTAAAAATTGATGTTTCTCTTGCCGGATTCCAACCTATTAGTCCTCCATCTCCGATGTCTAAAAATCTTTGTTCTTGAACCTCTAGCCCCGCTTTTTCTCTATTTTGCAAGTGTAGATATTTTAAGTACAAATAGGCGTTTTCTAAATCATCCGCAGAAAAATCGTCTAAGCCACCTTTTTTTTCATAATAAGCATGAGCTTTAACAAAACTGGCTACTAAGTTGGTTTTTAAAACTGCTAAGCTTTCTTTTTCTAATAAAGAACTCGGTGAACAATCCAAAACAAAACTGCCTATTTCTATCTGACGACTTTTATCCTGGGGAAAAACTTTTATGGCTATTGGTTCCTCCATTCCTAATTCTCTCTGTCTTTTTAATAAGTTTAAACCCATAGGCAAAACCATAAAAATAAAGTCATCGAAAGAGGCTATGTCCCGAACTAATCTTCCTGCATCAGTTAAATTATCAACCCCCCATCTATCTCTATATTCTGGCAGACCAGCATGGGTTAGGTCACTCATTCTCCCAGTAGCCACCCACATATTCCTATAACCCCCTCTTAACAATCTTCCTATTCTCTTTCCCCCAGCCAAAATATCTTTCAAAAAATACCATCTTGTTTCTGGATCGATTAATCCTGCCTCATTTAACCAATAACTTGCTTGAAGTTTTAAAGGAATGTCTGGGCTGATTCCTGTCTTTGGCCGGGGAAAAGCAAATCCATGATGCTCTGCCCTTTCTCTTAATCTTTTTAAATTAACGGCCATTCCTTGATCCTCATTATAAACTCCCGGGCTTAAGGCATGATCCTTAGGAAGTCTTCTCTGCCTTTCCTCACTCACCAACCAATTTCTAATTATTAAAATATCTAATAAATCTAAAGAGGTTAAATCTTCTAAAAAAGGTCTATATTTATGATCTTTATCTCTCATTACTTCTCTAATTAACCGACCTGTACCTGAATCAGGATCAACTGCCTCAGCCGCCGCATCAAAATAAATACCTACTGCGTCTAAGACCCCTTCAGCGGTGGCATTAGGTGGGCGTAAAACTTCTCTGGTTAAAGTAAATCTATCCCAGCTGTCTTCAACTGCCCTCTGTAAACCCGTCCCCTCTTCTTCTACTAACAGACCAATCGCCTTTAAAGTACCTACCGATCTCAACGCCACATTCTTTGCTGCTCTTAATAAAAAAGCCGTTCTTTTTCCTGCCCCACTTGTTGCCCTCCCCTCTGTTATGGTCTCTGTTTGCTCTCCATCTTCAGGGGGAAGAACGAGTGTTGCTTCCAATTCTGCCAAAAGTGAGTCTCTCCCCTCAACAAAAACTCTTTCCCATATGGAACTAGTTTCTCTTTCTCTTCTTAAAGACAATTCTCTCTCTGTCATAAAAATCCTTTTTATTATAAAAAAGCGAATTAAGTTAAATTAAAAAAATAAGCAAAGAATTATAACCCTTTATCCTATAAAAAATCAACTTTAAGCCTAATAAGCCTCGCTATTTTTTACCTCCTATAGTAAAATATTACATATATGCTAGAAAAATTAAGTCTGGTGGATGCAGAGCCTTTACCTAAAAGCTTTGCTCTAGGCATTACTTGCGCCGTTCATGGCGCCGGCTCAACCACCGCCGCTCAGGCCTTGGCTGAAATACTAGGTTCTGACTATCAATATGCCGGTGAATACCGCAGAAGACTGGCCGTAAAACTTGGCTGTGCACAAAGCATTGAAGATGATGCCGGTGTAGCTCGGTTTGATGCAGAAATCGCCTCCGAATTTCCTCAAACTGACACCCGTTTAGACAGAAAGATCATCCTCCAGGCAATGAAGGGAAATTGTGTTTTTGAAGGTAAAGTCGCTATAGTTTTAGCCAAAGCTCATTTGTGTCCGGCCAGAAAAGACCGAGAACAATGGTATTTGGCTCCAATTAAAACTTCCTTGCCTATTTTTACTCTCCTGCTTCACTGTGATAAAGAAACTGCCGCCCGAAGAATTCTTTTAAGAAAATTGCTTCATCAGCAAGGTCAATCCACTGCCGACTTTAATGAAGATGAACTGACCGCGATGATGCTCGGTTTTTCTTCAGAAAAAGTTACGGCTCAGATGGAAACCTCGAGGGAGAGAATGGCTGCTAACAGGCTTAATTGGGAAGGGCTTTATCAACTTTCCCAACTAGAACAAGGTGAAGGAAAATATGATCTAGAGTTTGATACCACTCATCTTTCTAAAAACGAGGTGGTCAACCAAATTCTACAAGCATTAATTGATCATCCCCAAATTTCTGGTTTACTTTCAGATCAACAAAGAAAAAGAATTGAAGAAAGATTATCCTAATTCCGCCAAAATAGCAGATTCAATAGATTCAATACCCTTTGGAAGCTGCAAACCAATGTCAAGAGCCTCCAAGTCAAGATCAAGGCTATGAGCTTCAGCCCATGTTCCATCTTCTTGAGGTCTAAAACACATATCGATATGCGCTAGAGCCTCTGCTGCGCTAGCTACTACTAGTGTCTCTCCTTCTTGACTCATTTTTTCTCTCCCTTTTCTTTAATTTTAAATTCTTTTATATTTTACCCCTTTGTCTCAAAAAGTCAATAGTTTTAATACACATTAAAGCTTCATTTTTATTTTTAAGACTAATCTTTACTTTTCTGTAAGTTTCGTCATATAAAATAATTAAGAGTGATATTATCTTAAACACTGTATAATAAAGCTATTAACCATTTTGCCCAAAGGGCAATCGTCCTCTGGACGAAATTACTAATTACTTTATCTATATGCGTATTCTTCTGACCGAAGACGATCCTGAGTTAGCCCACCTTACCTCAAGGAATTTAAAAAAACAGGGTTTTGCTATTGATCTTGCCTTCTCCGGCCAGGAAGCCCTGGATTTTTTGCAAAGCGGAGAAACATATGACGCGGTTGTCCTTGACCTTAATTTGCCAGACATTGACGGCATGAAACTACTGAGAAAATTTAAGCTTGATTCTCCTCAAACGCCTATTATGGCCTTAACTGCCAGAGACGCTTTGGAAGACAAAATTGCCGGCCTTCAAAACGGTTTTGACGATTATTTAACCAAGCCTTTTTCTGTGGTGGAACTGGCCGCTAGGTTGAAAGTCTTATGCCGCCTGCTTAAAAAAGAAAAAAATAAGTTTATTAAAATCGGCCCCTTAAAGATTTTTCCTAAAAAGCACAAAGTTCTGGTTAAGCAAAAGCCAGTTAAGCTTAGTTTAAATGAGTTTCGTCTCCTCTATTTTTTAGCTCAAAATCAAGGGCAAAAAATATCTGCAGAGAAATTACTAGCATCTGTTTGGGATATCAACTTAGTCAATGATCAGGCTCGGCTTTTAACCACGATGTCCCGATTAAGAAAAAAAATCGGTGATAGAAAAAAGCAAATCATTAAAACAGTTGCCGGCGGGTATATAATAGGCCTCAAATGAAAAATATCCTCTTTATTGAAGACGAAAAAGAATACGGAGAGATTGTTTCTTCTTACCTAGCCAGAAAAAACTTTAATATCTTCCTCACCTTCTCTGGAAAAAAGGCCCTGGGGCAATTAAAGAAAAATAGTTTTGATTTGATCATTTTAGATTTAGGCCTGCCTGATACTGACGGTTTGAAACTCTGCCAAGAGATTAGAAAAACCAAGAACCTACCTATTCTTATTTTAACGGCCAAAGATGAAGTCGAAACTAAGGTAAGCGGCTTTAACTTAGGTGCTGATGATTATCTAGTCAAGCCTACCTCTTTAAAAGAACTGGTGCTAAGAATCAAACGCTTATTAAAAAGAAACACCAAGGCTGGTTTTCGCTCTTCCATCTTCCGTTTTGACCAAATAAAATTTGATACCTTTTCAGGCATTTTAACCTCAAATTCTAAATCCATAAAATTAACTAAAAAAGAAAAATCAGTACTCGAATATCTTTTATTAAATAAAGGCCAAGTTTTAACCAGAATGGAGATTATGGATCATGTTTGGGGTAGTGATATTGACCCCTTTTCCCGCACTTTAAACATGGTTATTAGTTCCTTGAGAAAGAAACTCAAAAAACTCAGGCCTAAAAAATTTATTCAGTCTGTCCATGGCCTAGGTTATCGTTTAGAAACTTATGAACCCCACCAGTAAACAACTTTTGGCTCTTTCTCAGGCGACTCAGGTAGTTACCGCCTATCTTGATTTGGACCAAGTCTTAGAAAGAATTGTCAAACTGGCCAGCAAGGCAGTCGGCTCAGACTACACCACCGTGGTTCTCATTGACGAAAAAGGCCGAACAATTAAAAGCGCCGAAAACATCTCTGGCATTCCTCCAATTGAATATCGTCAAAGGGAAAGAGGTTTCACTCACTGGATTATTAAACACGGCCAACCTCTAATTGCTGATAAGATTGGTAAAAACGGTCAAGTCAATTTGGGTAAAAATAGACCTTCAAAAGTCAACCCGCCCCTAATTAAAGCCAAGGTTAAATCTATAATTGGTCTGCCTCTAAAGGGAAAAAAACATTTACTGGGAGTCCTTTACTTTCATAGTCTCCAGCTTAAGAATTTCAGTGAACAACTTGTCCTCTTAACTGCTTTTGCTAATCAAGCCGCCATTGCCGTAGAAAATGCCCGACTTTACGAAGACCTGGAAAAAACTGTGGCTCAAAGAACCAAAAAATTAACTCAATTGGTGAAATCGCAAAAGGAATTCATCGCCCACGTAGGCCACGAGCTGAGAACTCCTCTCTCTATTATTAAGGCAGTGGTGGAGGCCGACTTAGATGTTCCTGGTCAAAAAAAACGTCATTTGGATTTAATTAATAGAAAAGTTGATTTAATCAGCCGAATTTTAAGAAATTTAATGTGGGTTTCCCGACTGCAAATTGGTCAAAAAAGCCTTTATAAAACCAAATTTTGTTTGGAAAATTTACTCAAAGAGGTAGTTGAAGATACTTTTGAAGAAGCCAAAAGCAACCAGATTCAAACCAGGTTTAAAATCTACTGTCCTCAGGAAATCAGACTTTATCATGATCGGACTAAAATAATGGAGGTTTTAATCAACTTAGTTAAAAATGCTGTGGTTCATTCTGAAGGTAAAGCCAATATTACTCTTAAAGTGATTAAAACCAAAAATCGCCTGCAAATAATTGTTGACGATAAAAATCCTTCTATTCCTAAAAATGAACTTAAAAAAATTTTTACCCCTTTTTACCGCAGTAAAAGAAATAGAGGAAAAAGCATGGGCGCCGGCCTGGGTTTATATATCTCTCAAAAACTGATCGAACTGATGGGCGGTAAAATCTGGGCGGAAATAAAAAAAACTAGAGGCAACCGTTTTGTCCTTCAGCTTCCTATCTAAACTTTTATCCTTTGTCTAAAAGCGACTCAGTGATTTTGCTCCTTCTCTTCTTTTCCTTTCCATCGACCCTTTGCCAGCCTTTTTTACCTTCCATTTCCGCTGCCACCGTTCCCTTTCTCGCTGAATATCTGAAAACATGGATATGAGTAAACTGTTTTCCCAAAACTGTTCTAATTGTTTTAAGTGTTCTAATTGTTGTATTGAATTCCTCCTTCGTTTCGCCAGGAAAACCAACAATTATATCTGTAGAAAAAGTAAGGTTTGGTATTTTCTTTTTCAAGTTGGAAATTAAAAATTGGAAATTAGAAATTTTATAATCTCTATTCATTCTTTTTAAGGTCACATCACAGCCAGATTGAAGAGGAATGTGGAAATGAGAAGAAAGGCGAGAAGAAAATTGCGAGGAGACATAATTTTTGCGAGATTCATACAACCCAATAAACTCCTCATCAAAACCCTTTAACCCCATCGACCCGAAATTTATTTTTTTGATTTTCGTCTCCTTCAAAATCACTTTAATTAATTGAACTAAGCTAGGTTTATAACTAGCAATATCAATCCCCGTCAACACCACTTCCGCTATTCCTTGCTTAACTAATTCTTTTATCTCTTTAACAATATCTTTAATCTTTCTACTCTTACTCTCTCCTCTTACATAAGGTACAAGGCAATAAGTGCAAAAATTATCACATCCTTCCTGAATCTTTACCATCGCCTTCTTAGATTTCCCATATTTATCCTGGTATTTTAATCCATTGCTAAACTGTTTTATTGTCAAATTATCAAATTGTTTTTTTAAAATCTGTCCAATTTTTTCTTTTTGTTGATTATCTACCAACAAATCTATTAGTTTTAATATTTTTGAATTTTGAACTGTCCCGATGCTTTGATCGAGGATGCTCGACTTTTTCGTCGGCATAGTTTTGTGCTTTGCATTTTTAACTTTTAATTTATTTACCCAACAACCACAAACCACCAAAAAACAATTTGGATTTTCTCTTTTTACTCTTCTTATCTCTTTTCTCACTTCCCTTTCCGCCTTATTAGTCACACAACAAGTATTGATAATAACAATATCAACTATTGCTTCATTGTTACATTGCTTCATTGTTACATTGACTAATTGTTCGCCCATCTGGCGGCTTTCCGCTTGATTTACTCGACAGCCAAATGTTATAATCCGAAATGTTCTTAGATTCATCACAAATCAATTTTACTATAAATAAGGGTGGAGGTGGTAAAAATGGCCGTAGCAGAAACATCAGAAGCAAAGTTACAACAAGCCATCAAGGTCGAGGCAATCCTCGCTAAAAGTGTAGCAGATTTAGGACCAAAAGCGCTAGAAGCCGCTTCTAGGGTAGCCGTTAAGCATCTAGTCCACCTCAGTGATGTAGAGGTTGAAGAAGTATATATGCTTGAAGAAGAAGTTTGATTAAACCTCTTTCTACTCTATTACTGTTCCTACAAATTTCCTGCCCTCAATAATATTATCCAAATTTTCCAAATTATGGCCATTGCAAATAATCACTTTTAACCCTATCTCCTGGGCTAATTTTGAAGCGATGGGGTCAAAGGGAGCGCTTAAACATGGCTTCCATTTACTGCCGACGATTTTTCTCATTTCTTTCCATTTAATCCTTTTTATCGGTTTAGCCTCTTTAAATTTATTGGGATCTTTATCATAAACCATATCAATATTAGAAAGATTAATTACTTGATCAACATTATAATCTTGAGCTAATAAAACCGCGTCATAATCAGTTGACCAACCTGGTCTCCAACCCACACCGATGACTATTTTTGAATCGGTGGCTTTCTTGTCAATTAAATCATAATGTTGAATCAAGGACTCGTAGGCAAGATCGCTAAAAATAGTCCGCATTAAATGACCATTCAAGCGAGTGGCATGAATGGCCAGCCAATCCATATCATGATCAGTAAGTCTTTTTCCATAAACCGCTGCCGCCGCATCCCGATAATGTCTAGAAGTGGCGCCACCGCCGGTAATAATAAAAAAGCGGCAACCTTGTGCCACTTTTTTTCTAATAAATTTCTCAAATTCCTTGAGAAATTGAGTGTCGATGCCACCGTTAGGAACGATTAATGAACCTCCCAAAGAAAGAATAAAACGCTTGTTATGTTTTTTAATCCCGTTTTGCATCTTCCTTCATTCTAGCCAATTTTTGGCTTAATCCTAATGCGGAAATCAGCATCAAAACCAGCGTTATTATATGTGTAACTCTTGCTGATTGCAAGTGCCAAAATCTGCTCAATGGCAACCGAACCATCCACCCTTCAGGCCTTAAAAACTCTAACCAGAAACGTAAAAAAGAATATAAAAAAAGGTATAGGAAAAATATTAGGCCAGCTTTACGGGGAGACTTGCCCCGCTGAGCGGGGTCGGTCGACCTCAGTAAAGATGGCCAACTAACTAATAAAACAATAAAAATTATAAAACAACCAATGCTTTCATATAAAAATAAAGGGTGAAAGTGAGTAAAATCCTCTAAACCAGGCAATCTGTTCTCCGGCCTAATATAAACTCCCCAAGTTAAATTGGTCGGTAGACCATAAAGTTCCTGATTAAAATAATTCCCCCACCTACCAATTGCCTGACCAATTGATAAACCAACCACTCCTAAATCTAAATAAGACAAAAAAATCTCAGAAAGTTTTTTATCTTTTCGTTCAGAGAACGACCATCCTCTGGATGGAAGCTTTAATCTTAGGAAAATCCATAAACCAACTACTGCTCCTAATAGTCCTCCAAATATCCCTAATCCACCTTGCCACACTTTTACAATTTCTATCTGATTTTCCTTATAGTATTGCCAATAATCAAGCACATGGTAAGTTCTCGCCCCAATAATTCCTGGAATTAACAACCAAGGAAGAAGGTCAAAAAAAGAAGGGAGAGAGTAACGACTAAAGACCAATGAGGACTTTTTAATTCTCTCAACCACAAAAACACCCACTAAAATTCCCAAAACAATGAAAAAACCATAGAAATTCATTTTTATATTAAAAGAAGGCTTAAGACTGCGAATATTCCCGTCATTCCCCATAAAAATATCTTCTGTTCCTTGGGAGCAATCACTCTTTTAACCTGCCAAAAAAGCCAATTAATCTCTTTTTTGTCTAACATCGCCTCCCATTCTTTTAAAAGAAGATACAGGCCAATAGCCATAACTAAAGTTTTACCAAAAACACTACTGGTAGAGGTTAAAACAAAAAAGGCTAAAACTACCCAGATTACCTGAAATAAGGCACTGCGAAAGGCCAGCTTCTGCTCTCCTACCCTTTGTCTTAATAATTGCCAAACCTCTTTTTTTCTTTTCTGATTAATTAAATTTTTAACCTCGACTGATAAAGCTTCTTCTGGATGAGTAAAATAAACATAGAATATCTGTTCCAATTTAATAAAATAAGCGCCTAAAAAGGCTCCTGCAAACCATAAAATCAGTTCTCTGAAAGAATATCTTAAAAAATTAAAAGAAAGGGCCTTCGTCCAGAACTCAGGCCCAGGGAAAAAACTACTTAATTGATAAAGAATAAAAATTACCAAAAAATATGCTAAAAAAATTAATCTTTTAGTCGTCAACCTCATTAAACTAAGTATAACATAAACTTAATAATCAAATAAACAAATTCTGAATAATCAAATCAATAATTAAATTATCAAATATTACAAATCATATTTTATTTGTTTATTTAAAAATTTGAAATTGATTTGAGATTTGATTATTTGTATATATTTGGTTATTAATTAATATCTAATCTCAAAACGATCTAATCTCTCTTTTGATTTTACTGATGTTATTGACTTTACTGAGGTTACTTTGCTGATTGATGGTCCCTTCCAACACCATTTAAGCATTTCTTCTACTTTGTTTTTTGGTCCCTCGAAAACCGCCTCTACTTTCCCATCCTCTCTGTTTCTCACCCACCCTTTTAAACCTAATTCATCAGCCTTTTGTTTGGTGTGAGCGCGGTAAAATACTCCCTGGACTTGACCGGAAATTAAAACATGAGTTTTCATTTCAGTAAATAGTAACGAGTAAATAGTAAGCAGGATTTATTTCTTTTTTTCTTTTAAGGCCGAATTTATCAATCCACTTAATGCTCTTTTTAAATCTTGATAGCAATTAATATATTTTTTATAAGGTTCGGGTTTAACTTTCTTCCTCTCTTTAAGTAGTTCCATCCAGTTTCTTGACTCTAAAAGAGAACCCCGTCCATTAAAATAAAATTTCGCCTTGTCTAAATAATGGAATCTTCCATATCCTTCTGCTATGTTTGCGCTTACAGAATCGGTTGATTCAATAAATTGATCTCCCATTATTTTCTTGTCTCTTCATTCTAAGGCCTCATAAATCCGCCAAACAATCTTACTCAGTTCTCTTGCTAACTGATAAACTTTTAGCTTGTCTAATGATAAATATTCTTTTTTTCTCCATATTTCCTCATTACTCATTACTCATTACTGTTTACTTCGCAGAATTGCGTCGCAATTCTGCGAGCTTCCACATAAAAAGCCTGCCCTTACTCTTTACCTCCCGTGCGTCTTTAACAAAAATCTTCGCTTCCTCTAAAAGCTTTCTGTCTATCTCTTTGGCTAATTTAATATATAAACTCTTATGTTTCTCGTCCTTTAGCTCTTGAGCTAGCCTGTAGCCATAATCCTGAAATTCCCGGGTAATATATTTGCCTTTATCTCCCAGATTATAACCAGCCAAAATCTGTTGGATCGATTGCAAACCTTTGGTTTTCTTCACTTACAACACCTTTCCAATTAATTCTCTGATAACTTTATCAATCAGTCCCTCTAAAATTGCCCTCTCTTCTTTGCTAAACTTTTCCAAAACATAATTTTCACCCGCCGAAGCACCCCGAACGGAACGCGGCTGAATAAGCCGATGTGAGGTTTCGAGAGCGTAGGCGGGCTTTTCCTTATTCTTAATCCCCAATCTTGCCCTCCAAAAATCCTTGGTTTCCAATTCTTTTTCTACTGACAAAACACCATTGTGTTGTCTCGGCCCCTTGGCAAATTGAATTTTATATTCTCCTAACTCTATATCTAAATCATCATGGATAAGATATAAATCTTTCAGTTTAACTTTATAAAACTTAATGATTTTTGCCACTGCCTGGCCTGAAGAATTCATAAACGTCTGAGGTTTAACCAGTAATAAATCAGCGTCTAGAAAATAGCGTTTAGCGTCTAGTTTTAGAATTTCCGCCTTAAATTTTTTTTGAAATTGAAAATTAGGTCCGCCAGCTGGCGGATTGGATTTATTTATAATTTGGCTTTTTAGTTTGTCTAAAGCTAAAAAGCCAGTATTGTGCCTGGTATCTTCAAATTCCTTTCCTGGGTTACCTAAACCTACAATAATTTTCATAAATTAGAAATTAAGATATTTGATATTAAGATATTAAGGGTTTTTTTATTTTTAAGACGGAACTAATCAGGGAATTTAAACCAGGACGCAATTCTTTATAAATTATAATATATTCCTTTTGATCTTTTTTATTTATAAAGCCTCTTTCCTCTAAAATATCAAGCCAATTTCTAGACTCAAGCAGCGAACCCCTGGCATTGTAATAAAATTTTACTTTATCTAAATAATGAAATCTTCCATATCCTTCTGCTATATTAGCGCTTACTGAATCCGTTGATTCAATAAATTGATCACCGTTTATTTTTTTAGTCCGCCAGTCTAATCTTTCGTAAATCCTCCAGGCGGTTCTACTTAGCTCACGTCCCAACTGATAGACCTTTAATTGATCCAAAGTAATATATTTCTTTTTCATCTTAAACCCTCAATTTCTTAATATCTTAATTTCTCAATTACTGTTTGATCGCTTACTTGATCAAACTTCTGATAAAACTGTCCTACGCTAAAAAACATTCTTGGTGCTTCCAAAAATATCACTTCATCCGCTTCCTTTTCTAACTTAGCTAGAGTGTCTTTGGCTACCACCGGTAAACTAACCATCACTTTTTTAGGTTCATGATTCCAGACCTCTCTGGCCGCAGCAATCACTGTTGCCCCCGTGGCCGCGCCGTCATCTACAATAATCACTGTTTTCCCCTTTAAGTCCAAAGCGTGTTTGCCTTGTCTAAACAATTCCTCTCTTCTTTTTATCTCTTTCTTTTTCTCTTGAATTTCTTTTCCTAAATACTCCATACTAACCCCTAATTCCTGCACTAATTGCTCATCAATATATTTTGATCCCTCAGTTTCTCCGACGGCGCCAATAGCCAATTCTGATTGCCCGGGCGCTCCCAGTTTCTTGACCACAATCACGTCTAAAGAACAACCTAAAACTTTGGCCACTGCCTCAGCCACCACCACTCCGCCTCTGGGAATTCCTAATACAATCAAAGAATTGTTCAGATTTTTAATATCTTCTTTTAGCTTTTCGGCTAAAAGTTTTCCCGCCACTTCTCTATTTTGAAACACAGTCAATTCCTTAAACCTTTTTTAAGAATTTTTTGGCATAACCGGCCACTACTGGTAATTCGAACCTTTGTCCTTGATAAGCTTTAATAATTAAAACTAGCCATAAAATAAAGCCTAGAATCATGGCAAAAGGAGACAAAATCCAGCCAATAACCGGGACCATGGTTAAAATCGTCAGCCCACCAAAAGTGACTATTGATTGCATTGCATGGAATCTAATATCTTCGTCTTTTTTCTCAATCAATAGAAAAATAATCCCTGTTACCCAACCAGCCACATAACATAAAGCTGAAGCCACATTTTTACTCAAACCGGTTGACTTTTTTCCCTCTGGCATAAAATTAACTCACCTCCTCCCAGTTCAAAATAAACTCGCTTGTTCTCCCTGTTTTTTTTCTAATGCTGATTTTAATTTTTCTCCGTCTTTCCATATTTTAACAGTTCCAAAAACTCCATCATAGCCCGGATCAATAACAATATCACCTTTTCTCACTTTCTCTACCCCTTCGGCGGCTTTGGCGCCAACCAATTTTTCTATCTCTGTTAATTTTGTTTGGGTTAAAATTTCTAGTTCAGAAGCCAAATTTTTCGTTAAATTTTCATACTCATTTTTTACTCTAATACTAGAAACACCAATGTTAAAAGCTTCAGCCAAAATTTCCATTAAAGGCACCAACATCACGTAGGGTGGCCGGGTTTTATTCAAAGGATTATAATAGCCCGTCAGGCCATTTTCATTGTTTTTTTTAATTGGCTCTATTTCATCTCTACTGGCCAATTCACTCACCCGATGCATCACTCCTAAAGTTAAGAGTCGACCACAAACTGGACACTGAGCCCCCTTTTTCTTTGTCTCTGCCGGTGAATGTTTAACCCCACAATTCCGATGACCAGTATAATGATATTTACCCTCTTCAGGATAAAATTCTACGGTATATGAAATATAATTGCCCAATTGTTTCATTGTTAAATTGTTAAATTGCTCTCTGCTTACTAAAGCTTTAGATAAATTACTAAAACTTAAACTCTTTAGTTCAAAAATAGTTAATTCCCTCCCTAATTTAGCCGGACTATGAGAATCACCAAAAGAAACAATACTTCTATTGTCTAGGTCTTTTATCCGCCAGTTCATTAAAGGATCGGAGGAAAGCCCGGTCTCAATGGCATAAATCCTATCAGCAAACTCTCCCCAACACTCTTTTAAACTATCAAAACCAGATTTTGAACCAAACATGGAAAACCAAGGCGTCCAGCAATTATGAACTAAAGCAAATTCAGAGGTGTACGAATTATCTTGTCCTACCTCTAAATTATAAACGTCGCCATTAAAATTTTCATTTAGAATTTTTCTTACTGGTAAGTAAACAAAATCATCATCTAGCCAGCCTCGAGTTCTGTTGATCTTTCTCTCAAACTTTTTAAACTCTCTTTCATTTAAAAGTTTATATTTATCTTCAAAAAAGCAAAGATTTGAAAGGCTAAAAAGATCAAAATTAGCCTTAATAATTCTTTCCTTATAAAAATGATTACCTCTTTTTAAATGTTTCTCGGCTGAATCAATATGAATCGATGGAATTATACCTAATCTTAAACAAATGATTTTAAACTGATTAATTAATAATCTAGAAGTACTATAACCTTTATCCCCTCTCCACCAACCTATTAGAATTTCTTTTTGTAGTTTAGGATGTATACTTAAAACCCAATCAGGTAATTTTTTGTATCCTGCTATTTTCTTTTCTTGGGGAATATAAAATAGATTTTCAAATAAAATACATAGCTCTTTTGAATCAATTAATAGTTCTATCCCTCCTGTTTTTCTCTGATATTCTCTGAAGCTACTCCAGTTAAATTCCTTTCTAAAAATCTCCTTAATATCTTCTAAATATTCTTTTTCTTTATTATTGAAGCAAAAGCCAATATTATCTCTCCCATTTGTATATCCTTCTGCTAAAAAATAACCTATTAAACGACAGAAATTTTTACTAATAACAAGTTTTGTTGGGATTCTTTTTAAACGCGGACCTTTTAATTCTCCTATTATCTTTTTAACATCTATAAATTTTCTTTTTATAATTTTTTTATATCGAGGGTAAAGTAAAATATCGCCTAATTCTAAATTCTCCGCCAAAATCCACTCGGGTTTGTAGTTTTTAAAATATTGTCTGGCACAACCCTTCTTTAAATGAGAGCAAATTGGTTTACAAACTCCAAAATCTTTATTAATCGAAGGACATCTTTTCTTAGTTTTCAAAGCGTAAAATGGATGTTCTCCTGTAACCTTAATACCTGGATGAAAATAATCAGAAATAATATGGTAGATTTTCCCTTTGTATCTCTTTTTAAAAATCTCTGTTACTTTCTGCCATCTATTTTTGTGAGTATATACTTTATCTCCTACTTTTATTTTCTCTATAGGTTTCAACTTAAATCCTTGAATATGAATTTGTTCTTCTGGTAATAAACAATGAGCTGGAACGATTAAAACACTTTCATCAATCGACCAGATCAATTCCGCTAATTGGATTGAAGATAAACCAATAATCGGCCGACCATCACTCATAAGCTTACAGCCTCGCCGCTTCAATTCATCGTTGATTTTATGCACTGTTTTAAACGAAGGAGCTAAGACCAGATTATGAATTCTTCTGGTTTTGCCTCCCTGGGAATAAATTGAGGAAATTTCAGTGGAAAGAATAAAATTAGGCTCTTTTAGTTTTGCCCGCCCTCGGCCGAGCCGAGGCGAGGCCGGGGAGTTTTGAGTTGCAGATTTGAGTTTTGAGTTTTGAGTTTTGAGATTATATATACCCAAATCTACCTCTTCTAGGCAAGATTCTAGTTCCTTTAACCATAAAGGATGAGTCCAATCAGCGCTACCAAGCAAATCAATCCCCTTTTTCTTGGCCCATTGCACCATAATCTCCGGCACCATTTGTTGCGAAACCGCGCGTGAGTACTTGGAATGGAGATGTAAATCAGCTACAACTTTCATTGAATATATCCCCCTATTAAAGCAAAAGAGCAAGCTGCCCCGTATACGAGCGGTCCAACGTCACATCGGACCAGGAGTTGTACTGGGGCGCGTGAGTACTTGGAATGGAGATGTAAATCAGCCACAATTTTCATAAATTAAATTTTACATCAACTAGACGCTAGACGCTAGACGCTATATAATTAACCATATGATTAATTTAGCTCCCTATCTTGATTTTGCCAACCACGGTCCTAAGTCAACTAAAAAGCAAGTCGAAGGTCTCTGTCAAAAGGTTTTAAAATACCAATTTAACGCCGCTTTTGTTAATCCCTGTTGGGTTAGATTGGCCAAAACAACTCTTAGACACCTCCGAAGCGTGCCGCAGGCGCAACACCACCCCGGAGGTGGAATAGTTTGGAAGCCCAAAGTGGGCACCGTCATTTCTTTCCCCCTCGGCCAAGATACCACAGAAATGAAACTAATGGCTGTTCGCCAAGTGATTAAAAAAGGTGCTGATGAAGTTGATGTTTCCACTAATGTTGGCTTTTTAAAATCCGGTAAAGATAAAATTTATTTAAAAGAGTTAAAAAGAATTGTCCAGGCAGCTAGAAAATTACGAGCAGAAACTATTGTCAAGTTTATTATTGAAGCTCCGCTTTTAACCGAAAAAGAGATCCAAAAAGCGGCACTTTTGGTTTTAAAGTCCAGGGCTGATTTTATCAAAACTTCCTCTGGATATGGGCCGCTTGATGCCACTTTAGGACAAGTAAGAATTATTAAAAAAACTGTTGGCGATAAAATTCCCATTAAAGCTGCTGGCGGCATCGCTACCCGAAAACAAGCCCTTGATTTTATCAAGACCGGCGCCTCCCGTCTCGGCACTTCCAAGGCAGTAGAAATTGTCACGGGAAAATGAAGAAAATTTTAATCTTCACTACCACCGAAGGTCATTTGAGCATTGCCCAAGCAGTTAATGAAATTTTAAGAAAAAATCGTTATCAGGTTAAAACCGTAGACCTGATTTCTGAAAATATCATTAGTAAAAGCTACATTCCTTTATACCGTAATTTCCCTTCTTTTCTCCAGTTAATCTACCAGTTAAGTAAAAAACCCCGTATCGAAAAGGGGGTTAAAACGATTTTCCAAAAAAGTTTGGAAAAAAAGGTTAAAAAAGAGCTTAAAGATTCCAATCCTGACTCTGTTATTGTCACCCACCCTTTTTATTTACCTACTTTAGAAAGTATCTTAGACTACCAAAAAACGCCAATTCCTTTCTTAAACATTATTGCCAATCCTCTTACCATCCATCCTCTGGAGTTTTCCTCTTTAGCGGATTTCAATTTTGTCTATGATAAAAGCCATAAAAAAATGGGAAAAAGAAATAAAATCCCCCAGGAAAAAATTTTCCCCCTTGGCTGGCTTATTAGGAAAAATTTTTACCAAAAATACAATCGTGCTTTACTAAGGAAAAACTTAGGTTTTAAAAAAAATATCTTAACTTTTCTTATTTGCGGAGGGAGCGAAGGCACTAATATGATTTTAAAAATTATTCCTGCCTTGTTCTTGGCCAAAAAACCGCTTCAAGTAATAGTCGTCTGCGGTAGCAATAAAGCTCTGTATAAAACGCTGGTTTCTTTAAAAAAAATTACGCCCAAATTAAAAAAAATTTTCCCTCTAAATTTAAAACTTTATCAATTTACTCACCAATTGCCTCAATTAATGACGGTTTCTGACTTAGTCATTGGTAAAGCCGGTCCCAATCTTATTTTCGAAACTGTAGCCCAAAAGAGGCCTTTTTTTGCTATCTGCCATATTGCCGGACAAGAAGATGGTAATTTAGATTTAATCCGAGAAAAAGGACTAGGTTTGGTAGAAGAAAATCCTTTTAAGGCTCTTAAATTATTGCAAAAAATAATTAACCATTCTCAGTTTTTGGAAAAATTTAAACCCGCTTTACAAAAAGAACGTAGTTATAATCTTCAGGCAGAAAAAAAATTAATTAAGTTGGTTAAAAGACTCCTTTAAAAACGAATCCGCCAAAATTCCAGGAAAATAAAAGTCAGATATAAGAGTATCAATAACAAGCCTTCCCATCTTTCTAGTTTTTTCTTGGTCCTGACGAATAACCAGAAAGTGAAAAAAATTAAGATAAAAACTGCCGTGGCTAAAAAATAAACTTGAAAACCGGTATCTAAAATAATGGGTGAAATTAGAGCCGTAATTCCTAAAATTAGAGTTGAATTGGCTACAATACTCCCTAAAAGGTCGCCAAAAACCATTCCTACCTGTTTCTTTTTAATGGCCGCTATTTCAAAAGAAAGTTCGGGTAAAGAGGTGCCTACCGCCACTAAAAATAAACCCACCATCATTAAGGGCACTTTAAAATTTTGAGCCACTAAAGCAGCAGTTTTAACAATCCCGTCAGCAGAAAAAATTAAAAGCGCCGTACCAAAGAAAAGCCAAGCAATTTGGGTATTGGCTCCATTTTCCAGATGATTTAAACGGCGTAAAAATTTCCTTAAACTAGTCCTTCTTCTTATTCTCCGGCCTTTTTTTAAAATGGTATAGTTATAAACTCCATAAATGGCCAATAACAACAAACCTTCTACTCGAGTTAAACGGCCGTCAATTAACATTATTAAAGGAAGAAGTCCGGAAATAAAAACATATAAAATGTGTTTAAACAATAACTCGCCGGCAATACCAATTGAGCCGCCGATGACCGCTGCTCCACCAATGACTAAAGATAAATCGGCGATATTGGACCCTAAAATATTGCCTAGGGCTAAAGAGGGTTTTTTTTCTAAAGCCGCTGTTACAGCTACAAAAAGTTCAGGTAAAGAAGTAGCAAAAGCCAGTAAAAAACCGGTTAAGCCAAACTTTGAAAACCTCGATGTCTCCGAAAGACGATTTAAGGCCCCAATTAAAATTTCCGTAGATTTTATTAGTAGAAAAGAAAAAAATACTAGTAAAGTTAAATAAATTATTAAATAAATCATTTTTGCAAAAACAACCATTTAACCGTCTCTATCCCAATAACTGTAATTAACCCCTTGGCCAGAATTAAACCCCACCAGCCAATCGGCAGGGCTACGGTCTTTAATATTGTATTTAAAAAGGGATAATAAATGCCAGCAAAAAGCAAAATAAAGCCTATCAAAACACTCAGGACTAAAAATTTATTGGAAAATATCTTTTCCCGCCAAATGTTTCTCCTCAAGGTTTTACAGGAAAAAACATAAACTAAAGAATCAATCGCCAAACCGGCAAAAATAACTGTTCTGATTAAGTCTAAATTTAAATCAATTTTTAAAAGATATAAAAATATGGCTAAGAGTAAAAAGTCTGTCGTAATACCAATCACAAAAATCATTATCCTTAACTCCTTGTCAATGATTCGGCTCTCTTTTGGTCTTGGTTTTTCTTTCATTAAACCTTCGTCTTTGGGCTCAAAAGCTAGAGCCAAACCCGGCAGACCATCCTCAACCAGATTTACCCAAAGAATTTGGGCTGGTAAAAGCGGCGTTGGTAAACCTAAAAACAAGCTGGAACTAATTAAAATAACTTCGGTAAAACTATCAGAAAGAAGATATAAAACTACTTTTTTAATATTTTCAAAAATACCCCTACCTTCTTCAACTGCCGCCACTAGAGTTCTAAAATTAGAATCAAGTAAAACCATATCAGCTGTTTCTTTAGCTACTTCCGAAGCACTGCCAACCACTACCCCAATATCTGCTTTTTTCAAAGCCAAAGCATCGTTGACTCCATCTCCCATCATTGCCACCGCATGACCGTTTTCTTGAAGAGCCCTGACAATTCTGATTTTCTGTGCAGGCGTAGTTCGGCAAAATAAAATGACCTTTTCTATCTTTTCCTTTAACTGTCCCTCAGGGGCCTTCTCTAACTGCCAACCTTCCATTACTTTATCATCTTTAATTTCATTCTCAACTAAGCCTACTCTTTTCAGTACCGCCACCGCGGTATTTTTGTAGTCGCCGGTAATTACTTTTACTTCTATACCGGCCTGACGGCAAGCAGCCAAGGCTGGTTTAACTTCTAAACGAGGTGGATCTTCGAATAAAAGCAATCCTAACCATCTCAATTTCAGAAAAGAAAAGCTTTTGTTAACACTTCCATCATATTTCTTGAAACCAGTTTTTAATTTATTAAAGTAATCTTTTAATTCTTTTAGACTTCCTTCTTTATGGGCAAAGGCGACTACCCGAAAACCTCTTTTAGTGTAGTCTTCCAATTTCTCCTGCCATTTTTTCCTCTTGCCTTTATCAAAAATAGTAATTTGCATCACCATTTCCGGCGCTCCAGAAAGAAAGATGATACCCTTACTCCCTTTATTCCCCTCTTTTTCCTGATGGAGAGTGGCAATAAATTTTCTTTCTGAAGAAAAAGGTATTTCATCCAGTCTTGGCGATTTGTCCTGCAACGATTTTAAATCAATTTGTTCGTCCTGAGGATCCGCCGACTGGCGGAGACGAAGGGCCCATTCTGCCATGCTTATTTCTAAAGGATTAATCATATTATTGCATAAAATTACTCCTCTTCTTCCTAAATTCTGGTCAGTAAAATCAGCTTTTACTACTTTCATTTTGCCTTCGGTTAAAGTGCCGGTTTTATCAGCGCAAATTACATCTACTGACCCTAAAGTCTCTGCTGCCAGCAGTTTTCTTACCAAACCCTTGCGCTGCAGCACTCTTTGCATCCCTAAAGTCAAAATCACGGTTAAAGAAATCACTAGCCCCTCGGGAATAGCCGCCACCGCCACGGCCGTAGATAAAATAAGCATTTCCAGCCATGGCCGCTGTCTTAAAATTCCCTCAAAAAAGATAATTACGCAGATTAAGCTAAAAACAATGGCCAAAGTCCTAGAGAGTTTACCTACCTGTTCTTTTAGGGGCGTAGCTTCGTCAATTGTCTCTTTTAAGCTGCCGGCAATCTGACCCATTTTAGTTTTCATACCCGTCTGGGTAACAAGCATCTTTCCCCTTCCTCCTACCACCACTGTTCCCATAAAGACCTGATTGATTTCTTTAAGATTTAAGTTTTGAGTTGTGGTTTTGTCGTCCAGGGGACGATCCCGCTCCGCGGGAAGTTTTGATCCGCTCCGCCAGCTGGCGGATGGCGGATGAGATTTGAGCTTTTTAACCGGGATACTTTCTCCGGTCAAAATCGCCTCATTGACGCTTAAATCTGCCTCTTCTACCACCAACCCGTCAGCCGGCACTTTTTCTCCCGTTTTTAAAACCACCAAATCACCACGAACAATATCTTTAACTTCAATTTCCTCTTCCTTACCATCTCTTATGACCGTCGCATGCGGGATTAATATTTTTCTTAAAGCTACCAATGACTTTTCTGCTTTGAATTCCTGAATAAAACCTAAAATTGTATTTACAGCTACGGCTAAAAAAATCACTACCGCATCAATCCATTCTTTTAAAATTAGAGTAATCAAGCCGGCAAAAAACAAAATATAAATTAAAGGGGATTTAAACTGATCAAAAAGAAGTTTAAGCCATGGTGGTTGTTTCTTCCTTTCCAGTTCATTGAAACCAAACTTGTTAAGTCTTTGCTTTGCTTCCTGGGAGGAAAGGCCGGACAGTTTATTCATCTTTTATATTCTAGCCAGTTTATTTAGCTCTTGTAAAGAAGTAGCCTGATCGGCTTTTTTATCATCTCTAAATCTTTTTAAACGGGGAAAGCGAAAAGCTAAACCGGCACTGTGAATGGGCGATTTGGTAATCGTGTCTGCCTCAATTTCCACCACCAACTTTGGTTTACACCAAACATCGGGAAATAAATTCTTATTTACCACATATTCTACTGGCTTTTCTTTCACTTCCAATTTCCCACATTTCTTCCTCATTTCCCGCCATTGTTCATCAGTCAGACCAGTACCAATTTTAGAAACTGTCAAAATCCTGTCTTTATTATTTTGGTTATCCAAAATTCCGACGAGAAACGCACCAATTCCAAATTGAGAACGTTTTCCCTTCCCGCGATAGTATCCCATCATTAGACAATCAATCGTATCCGCTAGCTCTGATTTCATCCCCGCTTTATACTTTACCCAATTAAAGTTTCTGGCTCCCGCCTGATAAGAAGCGTTCAATTTTTTAGCCATCAAGCCTTCCAATTCTTCACCAACCACCTGCTTAAAAAATTGATCAAACTCAACCAATTTAGTTACTATTTTTTGTTTGGTTAAAATAATTCCTTTCTCTTCTCCCTCACTCTCCCTTAGTATTTTTTCTAAAAGTTTCCTTCTCTCAGTAAAAGCCTTTTCCAGTAAAGGTTTACCATTTAAATACAAGAGGTCAAAAACAAAAACTTTTAAAGGAATTTCTTTTGCCTTTTCATCCACTTTATGTTTTCTTTTTCTTTGCACTGTTTCCTGAAAAGGCAGAAATTTACCAGTTTTAGGGTTAAAAGCTATGGCTTCACCGTCTAAAATAGCTGATTTAACTTTAAGTTTTTGGACTGCCTCTATAATGTCCGGGAACATGTGAGTGGTATTATCAAGATTACGGGAAAAAATCCTGACAAAATATTGTTTCTTCTTTTCTGCGAAAAGATTTAAGTTTTGCCTGCCTGCCGCAGCCTTGGTTAAGACGGGATTTTTGGTTTTGTCCAAGTGTATTTGGACTCGAAAGCCATCATATTTAGGTTCTAAAGCGCATTGATCATCCATTTTTTCTAAAATTTTTTCTGCTGATTTTAATCTCTCTGCTAAAGCCGCCCTAATCGGCACCCCTACTTCACTTCTGATACTTTTAATACCTCCTATCCCTTTGCTTTTAAAAGTTTTAGCAATCTTGCCAATATCAGCCAAAACATTAAAAGCCCGCTCCAGCTGCGATCTTAAACTTTTGTCTCCAGTTTTCATCCAAGAAAGAGAGTCTAAAATAGTCATATCAGAAAAGCCAAGCCTTAGTTTATTGACCGGAATTCTAGCTACATATTTGGCGCTTAAACTGTCTAATTCTCCTAATAATTCAGCCATCTTGTTTATCTTTCTTTCAACCGAACCTTCACCACCATCCTCAGCTATTTGCCGCAATCTTTCATAAACTGTATTAATCGAAATCTTTGATCTTTGATCTGTATCTTTAGTCTTTAGTCTTTCCCGACCTCGTCTCGACTCGGTCGAGGACGGGTAATCTTTGATCTTTAGCACTACTTCTCCCAAATCCCCCATTTTTTTGTACAGTCTTTGTACTTCATCAACACTTTTCTTAGTTATCAGCGCCAGCGCTTTAACCATCATTTTTTCTGCCATATTAAACTCAATCCCTTCATATTTTGGCGCCAGTCTGCCTAAAGAAAGATAACAAGCTTTATCTATCTCTTCTGAAGAAACTTTTTTAAACAATTCTGCCAAAATCTCCGTCATTTTATTTCTCAACGGAGTTTTCTCTAGTTTTTCTAAATACTGAGAAAATTCTTTGAATTTCATAAGAAAAGATGCGCGCTGGCGAATACAATTTTTGTGAGCGTAAGCAATGTCCGAGTTAGGCATTTGCGTTCTTGATGGACAGGAAACATTTCGGAATTATAGATAACTTACAAATGCACTTCGCAAACGCCGTTAAAACGAGTTGGCTTACCGAACAAAAATTCGTATCGTCAAAAGCGCAATCAAATTTTAACTAGCCAGCATATAACTAGCTGCCTTAGTCCTCCCTCTTTTTTTAACAATCCCTTTTTTCATCAAATTCTTCAAATCTCTTAAAATCGTATCTTCGCTTACTTTGGGAATAATTTTTTTAGCCTCAACCATTCTCATTTTCTCATGTTTTTTCAAATATTCCATCAGTTTAATTTGTCTTTCAGATAAAGCAATCTGGCGGCCTAGTTTATCTTTTAACTTATCGTCCAAAGAAAGCCTTTTAATTTTTTCTTTAACCTGGGTTAATTCAATCGCTAAACACTCGGTAAAATATTCCAACCAAATAGTCATCTCTCCCTTATTTTTATGGACCGACTGCAAAGCCTGATAATAAATCAGGGCGTCTTTATCAAAATGTTCTTCCAGAGAAAAAAGTTTTTTAATATCGTATTTTTCTAAAAATAAAGTTAAGGTAGCAAAGGCTCGACTGGTTCTGCCGTTGCCATCCACAAAAGGATGAATTCTCACCAACTCAAAATGAACCACCCCCGCTCTTAAAACTGGATGAACCTTTTTTCCTTCTTTTGAATTCAACCAGCTAAAAAAATCCTCTAATTGAAAAGATATCTCCACTGCTTTTGGCGGCGAAAAAATTACTCTACCACTTCTTCCTTCTTTAACCACTACTTGACTCTTTCTTAATTCTCCTGCTCTTTCAGGTTCTAAAATTCTTTCCACTATCAATTTATGAATTTTTTTCAAAGTTTTTAAATTATAAATATCTTTCCCCCTCTTTTTCCCTATCTTATCTAAATATTTTAAAACATTACGGTAATTAATCACTTCTTGAATATCCCGACCCCGGGCCACAATCTTCTTTCCCTCCATCACTTTTTGAGCTTGAGTAAAGGAAAGGTCATTGCCCTCCAAATGAGTGCCGTAGTGAACCGTTCTCACTTGGGCATCTGTTTGAAATTGTTTTTCCCAGGCCGGAATTAGAGGAGCGGTGGTAATCACTTCTTTACAGGCTTCAATAATGCCGATATTTTTCAAAATCTTTTGATTTATGGTAAACTTAGGAGTGTACATGTTTTACCTTTGTTAATAAAGTAATTCTCGCATATTTTGCGGAAAAAAACAAGATTAAATATAAATTGTTATATTGTTAAATTGATAAATTGTTAATAGAAAAATTCACGGGGAGACTGCTTAAAATTTTCTTTCTTTGTAGTAAGCGGCTCGCCCATGACTTTATGGTTAAACCTAAATGAATTCGAGAGCGCCACTGAAGAAAAAAATTTTACAGTAGTCGACCTCAGCGAATTCCGAACAAAGCGCTAAATAAAATATGGAAAAAACAATTAAAAAAGTTACCAAAAAAGCCCGGAAATATCAATTAGCCGTCGTTACTCAAATGCTCAAACTAGCTACCAATGCTTTCGGCCTAGTCGCCGCCCTGGCCTGGAATAATGTCATTAAAGAATTTGTCGATGTCTATCTTAAACCTTTAATTGGCGAAGGCTCCGGCCTGGTTTCTCTCTTTCTCTATGCTCTTATTGTTACGGCCTTGGCTGTAGGTATTACTTTACAACTTTCCAAAGTCAAAGAAACCCTTGAAGAAAATAGGAAGAAGTAAAATTACAGTTTAACCTCTTTTAATCTTTTATATTCTGCTCCCAGTCTGGAAAGTTTGCTTTCATAAATCACCACCCTGTCAACTCTAGTTCCAGATTCTACCCGCCCTCGGCTTCGCCTCGGCGAAGCTGGGGAGTTCATAATTCTTAATGACTTTAATTGCCTCCCTATCTCCCTTCTTTCTTTGGCTCTGGCTTTTTTAAGCCTGCCTAAAGTAATATGGGGAGAAAAGGGTCGAGAATCAATTTTAAAGCCACTTTCTTTTAGATTCTGGTTCAGTTGTTTATGAAGTTTTGCTAGTGTTTGTAAATCTCCTTTTAATCCCAGCCAAACCACTCGGGGTTGATCATAATCCGGAAAACAGCCTAAACCCTTAAAACTAATCATAAAAGGCTCCATGTTTGTGGCTGATTTTTGGCAAATCTTGGTTATTAAGGCAAGTTTTTCTGGTTTACGCCAACCCAAGAAAGCTAGAGTCAAATGGAGTTTGTCTGGTTTTTCCCATTTAACTTTCCAATGTTTACGTTTCAGAACTTTTAAAAGCTTTTCTATTTCTTTTTTTGCCTGACTAGAGATATCAATGGCAACAAAAATTCTCATCTTCCTCAGGAATTAAGATAACAAGGAACAGTCAAAGATTTGCGGGGAGACCCGCCGATTCGGCGGGTCAACCTCAGCAAATCTTAACTCACTAGTAAACTAAAAAAATTCAATGAACTATGAGCTACAATGGGCGCTAAAACTCCCTTGGTTTTCCAAAAAACATAACCATCCAAAGTGCCTAAAGAAACTGATAGAACTAAAAACTCGGCTATGCCGGCTAAACCAAAACCCTGAATGAAAATTAAAATCGGCAGATGAATAATAAAAAACAAAAACCCAACAATAACGCTAGACCATAATTTACGCTTTATAACTTCATTAAGTCTGGTCATTAAAAACCCGCGAAAAGCCAATTCTTCCACAATGCCGGTGGCCACACAGCTTAAAAAAGCCAAAGGCCAAATAAAAGGCTTTATCCCACTAGGATTAAAAACGAAAGTCCTGCCTTTGGAAGCTAAAGCCAGTAAATATTGAATGAAAACAAAGGAACTGATGCCTAATCCTAAAAAAACTTTAGCCAAAGGTTTTTTAAAAACAAGGCCTAAACTGGCAAAACCTCTTCTTTCCAGTTTAAATACCAGCCAAAAAACCGGAATTAACCAAAACAGAGGCTTAAAAAACAATTCATCCCACAAATAATGAAAATTAAAAAAGGCCCGGTATAATCCCCAAACAATTAAAAGATAAAAAAAATAAGCTGTGATTCTTAAAATTTTATTATTCATAAATGATAAAAAATGTTTATATATAATGATAATTAATTATAACTAAATTCCTCAATTTCTTAATTTCTAATATCTTAATTTCTTTAATATTTTCGGAATCTCTTCGCTTAAATCTGTGGCATTAAAATATGGTCCTACCCGCTGATAAAGAGCGTCACCCGCCAAACCATTAATATATATTCCGGCACCAGCCGCTAGAAATAAATCATTTTTACAAGCCAAAGCGGCAATTAAACCGGCCAAAACATCACCAGTGCCACCCTTAGTCATCCCCTCATTCCCAGTAGTGTTAACCATACATTTTTGCGGACTGCAAATAATGTCTGTTGAACCTTTTAAAACAATTACGCATCCATATTCTTTAGCTTTTTGAAGAACTAGATTGTTCCATTGTTCCATTGTTCCATTGTTAACAGTGAATAACTTTTTAAACTCTTTTTGATGCGGTGTAATAATCACCTGATTAAGCTTCTTAAGCCATTCTGCTTCCATCATTTGCAGGCTACCGGCATCAATAATCCATTTCTTCTCTGGAAATTTAGCTAATAAGCTTTGGGTAATTTCTCTGGTTTGCTTTTCTCTCATCAAACCAGGACCAATTAAAACTGCGTCTGATTCTTGAATATAATCCCCCAACTCGTTCCTGGGAACACAAATAAAATCATAGATTTCTGATTTTAATCTTTTGGTTAAAGCCTCGTTTTCTTCAATGGTGGAGTAAAAAACCATATCCACTATCCGAGAGGCCGTCTTCAAAGCCCATAAAGAAGCTCCGTGAAAGAGTTTGGAACCACCAATAATAGTCAGCTTACCGTTCTGGCCTTTATGAGAATCTTTGGGAGGACGATAAAGGTTTTTAAGAAGGTTTAGGTTTATCTTGTCCATTAACCTTTATTTTACCACGTTTAACGTGGTTTTAATCGCGTTTAAGGCGATTAGATAAAATAGGCGCCAAAATCAAAACCAGTCCGCCAAGGAAAAGAACTAGCGTTGGCCAGGAAATGCCAGTCACTGGCACTGGCGGCGTGGAACCGTCACCACCAACCCCAGTAGTTCCACTACCTGATAGGCTGGTTGATGGGCTAGGGCTAGCCGCCGCTCCACTACCTGCAGCCAACTGATAACTGCCATTGACATTGGCCGTACAATCAATAATATCCGTCGGCGTCGGGTCATTAATATTAGAATCAGTACTACTCCCCTCTACGCAATCAAAGCTTAAAGTCGCCGAACCAGAAGCAGCTTTAGCTTTAACATTTAAAGCCGCCAATAAACCCGCTCCAGTTTTACTCTCCAGCATGGAATCCAAAGAAAGATTGGCATTAATCACTACCTGCCCTGAAGAATTATAAATATTATAAGAAACATCGTCAAAAAAATCCCCGGCCGTCACTGAATTAATTTCTAAAGCCTCTGCACTAAAATTGACCACTGCCTTAGCGCTTTTAGCGGCACTGCCGTCAGTATCAATATTGACATTAATATCTGTTCCTGAAGTCGTAATTGTCCCGGAACTTGGTTCTAATTCTAAATAAGACCCTGCCCATACTGGTTTGGCTAACAAAACAAAAAAAATGAATAAAAACAACAAGGCCTTAAAAAGGCAGGATTTTTTCATAATTTAATCATAATCTACTTTATAATCACAGTCAATGGAATGGTTTTTTCTAAAAAATCCTCTCCTCCATAGCCTGCCATATGATTTTTTTCTTCCTTAAAATTAAAGTTTAACTCACCTTTACTCAAAGCTTCTACTGATAGAGTAACCACTATTTCTTCTCTTAATTCTCTCTGTTGGTTAGGATCCTGAAGGGCAATCACTCTTACCTCTCCTTTTTCTTTATCGATGTTCTTTTGGGGATAGAGACTGAAAAACTCTCCTTGATTCAATTCTTTAATTTCTGCTAGCAAAGGGTTATAGGTTAAAATAAACTCAACTCCGTCAATTATTTTCCCGGGGGTTTTGGCAATTACTTGAAGGCTGAAAATGTCTCCTGGCGCCACTGTTTTTCCCTCAACCCCACTTTCTAAATAAAACAAAGAGGTTTTTTCTCCCGACTCACTGGTAATTTTAATTGGCTCTCTGACCGGAATAACGTCCGATTGATCTTTTCTTATCGTCCCTCCTCCCTTTCTGAATAAAAACAACCTTCTCCATGTTTGGTTCTTGATGAAAATATAGCCAATTAAAACTAGGCTTAAAAGCAACAAATTAACTGCTAAAAATTTAATAAACTTTTTTAACTCTTCATTCATAATTTTATTACTCGTCATCTGGCTCGCCGGCCAGAGTTTTATAAAGCAAATCAAGGCCAAAATTATTGACTTCACCGTCAAAATTACTGTCTGCGTGACGGCAGCCGCCAATATCAAACAATTCTTCTCCGCGCTTGGAATCAGCATTCCTACAGCCTAAAACAGCTGACCAGTCATTAACTCCCACACTGCCGTCAAAATTAACATCACCAAACCCTAGGGGTCTTTGGGTAAAATCTAAAGCATAATCTTTTCCTGATTCAAGATAAATTCCCTCTCCTTCTACACATTGATATTCTAGATCCTGATTATCTTGACAGAAAACTAGCTTTTTATGACTGGGGCCTTTAATTTTGAAAATATAATTACCTTCTGCAGGGGTTTGTTGGTAAATCTCCTGTTCTCTCTTTGCAACCAAACCAGCTCCAATTATTAGGGTCAAAAACAACAATAAAGTGAAAACAGTTTTTGTCATTTATTATTAACTTAAAAACTTATTTTTCCTTCCCAAATACCTTCACCTATATAATAAAAATCAACTAGGCCGGCAAAAGGCTGGTTACCTTCAGTTGCATCTTCTAATTCTACCCAAACTCTTTGATTTCTGAATTCATCCGGCAGATTTATATCATTATTATTGGCTGGCACGCCATCAAATTTAATCTGTAAAGCAATGTTGCCTTCGCTTGTTGGCCCACCGACTCCAGGACTCCTTGCCCCAAAGGAGACGCTTAATTTCTCTGGATCGGCTAAGGCTTGATTAATCGCATTGGCTTCTAGACCGGTATTTAGAAAATGTAGACCTAAATCATTTTCATAATCTGAAGAAATGGCAACAGCTGTCTGAGGATAAGCTTCTCTGGCTTTGAGAATTAAACTGGCAAATAAAACTGGCTCACTCGTTTCATTAACCATGGCCGGTTCTCCTTCAGCAGCAAAATGAAGTAAAATCCGGCGGCCTTGATCGCCGACTACAAACATACTGAAAAATTGGGCTACTGTTCCATCTTCGTTTGATAAATGTCCCTGAGAATCAACATATTCCAGCTTTTCTTCATCCCACTCAACAATCACTTCGGCACTATCAAAGCTCTGATTAGCACTGGCGACCAGATAAACCTTAATTTCCACTTCTTCATTCAGGATTAGATTTTCTCTGTCTGTCTCAATTTCAAAATATGCCTGGTTAAGTCCAGTAATTTCATAGATTTCAGACAGTTTCCCTAATGGTTTTTTAAAGAGTAAAGCCGTGGCAAAAAATAAAAAAAGTGCCATAGCAGTTAAAAAAGAGGAGAAAAAACAAGGCAAATAACTCAAACGAAGTTTTTTTAGCAGTTTCATCTTTACTGTATACTATGAAAACTCTGCAGATTAATAATCTGCAGTTTCTTAAAAGTAATAGTTTTCATACCGTACCAAGAAAACTTTACCATATTTTCGAACCAAATTCATCTTCCTGGCTAAAAGCCTGCCTGCCGGCAGGCAGGTCAGGAGTTTTCTTTGGTGCGGTATAAGAGTTTTTCCAGATTAAAGTCAAGCTAATCTCAAGGTCTTACTAGCAAATTTTTCTATCTCTTGGTTGACTTCTGTGCTGGTAATCACTGTCTGGCAGGAATTAATAATTTCCAAAACCAGCTTTCTGTGTTTTTTATCTAACTCTGAAAAAATATCATCTAGAAGGAGAACTGGTTCCTGATTAGTCCTTTGCTTGATAAACTCCAACTCTGCCAGTTTTATCTTGAGAATGGTCATTCTCTGCTCTCCTCGGCTACCATATAAGGCTAAATCTCTTTTAGCTATAAGCTTTAAGCTATTAGCCATTAGCTTGATATCATCTCTGTGTGGTCCAACCAAAGTCGTACCCAAGGCTAGTTCTGCCTGGCTATACTTTTCCAACCTTTTTTCCGTAATCGTACTCCTGTCATAATTGACAAAAAGATGCAATTGCATCTTTTTGTCATATTTTTCTTTTACTAAATATTGGTTAAAAAATTCAATTAGCTCTTCTCTTTTCCGGGTAACAATCTGGCCGTTTTTAATTAATAGTTGGTTCCAAAATAAAAGCTGGCTTGACCTGGCTTCACCCTCTCTAATTCTATCCAAAAGTTTATTTCTTTGTCTTAATCCTTTTTGATAGGCTAAATTACAAACTCGATATTGCCAATCTACTTGTTCTAAAATAAAATCTAAATAATTACGTCTAATTGAGGGAGAACCCAGAATTAAATCTATATCCTCCGGTCGAAAAAGAACGCATTTTAACTGTCCGGCAAAATCCCGCCACCTTTTACCCACTCCATTGATTTTATAAAGCTTCCTGGCTGTTCTTTTTCCTTGTACTTCACCAGTGGTTAAAGTAACTTCAAGAGAATCACCCCTAACTCTCGCTATTTCTTTTCCATAACTAATCATTTCTTCCTCTTTACTAGCCCGAAAGCTTTTCCCGGTAGCCAATAAATAAATCGCTTCTAAAATATTGGTTTTCCCTGCCGCATTAGGACCGATGATTAAAGTAATTCGTTTGACAAAATCAAACTTTTCTTTTCTGAAAGAACGGAAATTTTGGAGATTTAATATTTTTAAAAACACCAGTAAAATTTCTAATTATTCTAATTGCCCTAATTATTCTAAATAAGTCCTAATTTCCCAATAATCCGATTGGGGTTTTGGTGCTTGAGTTATTATCTAGGTCAATTAGAAATTAGGTTCATTAGGTTAATTTACTTTTGGCATTTAGGACAAAAGAAGGTTCCTCTACCTCCTAATTTAATTCGTTTAATTAAACTACCGCACTGGCTACATTTTTCCCCATCACGCTGGTAAACTAAAAAATGATCTTGGTATTTACCACCCAGTCCATCCAGATGTTTATAAGTATTTTCCGAGGCACCGCCATATTTAATTCCATCTTTTAAAACTTTTATAATCGCTTGCCTTAGTTTTTTAATTTTCCCGGCGTTCGCCGGGGATGCTCGACCTTGCGTCGGCACTAAATCTTTTGCTGGCGTGGCTGGATGAACCCCTGCTAAAAATAAAGCATCATTGCTGTAAATATTACCAATTCCAGCAATTTTACTCTGATCCATCAGCACTAGTTTAATTGCCCTTCCTGATCGAGAAAAGATATCTTTTAAATATTTAACTGTAAATTTTTTGTCAAAAGGCTCGGGACCAAGTTTTAATTTTAAAACTTGATCAATCGTTTTTAAGTTTGTTTCTTTTTGATCTTTGATCTTTGATATTGCTTTGATCCAACCAAAAACTCTTAAATCATTAAAATACAATTTGCTTCCATCGCTAAAACTAATTATGACTCTAGTATGCTTACTCGGTAACTTACTTATCCAATCCAAAGTCGGATGTCCTCCAACAATTCTTTCTTGCCCGCCTAAATGCTTCAGCTTTTGGCGGCTGCCCTTTCTTTGATATATTAACTGTCCTGTCAGTTTAAGGTGAACTAATAAGTAACCTTGGCTTAATTTAATAATCAGAATTTTTGCCCTTCGTTCAACCCCAATTATTTTCTTACCAATAATCTGCTTTACTGAACCCTGAAAGCTCTTTTTTCTCAGAACTTCAACTTGGGCTATCTTTTTCCCTACCACAGTTTTCTCTAACTGTCTTTTTAATATCTCAACTTCGGGTAGCTCAGGCATAAACCCCCTTTTCTACGCTGTTTTCAGGCTTGCGGGGAGGGATACAAATTTTTGATGTTTTTGACGTTTACAGCGTTTCGCCTTAGATTTTATGGAAAGTTATAAGTTATTTCGAACGCGATTTCAAAAACTCAAACAATTTCTGTATCCGGACCTCAGCAAGACTGAATAAGGCTTTTTATCTCTTTTTTAAATCTTCCTTTAGAAAACTTCTCTGCTTGTTTTCTACAATCTTCTGATTTAAAGATTTTAGGATTAAAGGATTTTAGGATTTTAGTCAATTTTTCCACTGATAGTTGATCTACAAATACTCCGGTTTTATTTTCTATCACTGATTCCAAATAACCGCCGCCCCGAAATGCAATTACCGGCCTCCCTGCGGCCATGGCCTCGACCGGAGTAATGCCAAAATCTTCATCTTGGGCTAAAGCCAAAAAAGCTTTAGACTGACCATAGATTTGATAAAGCTCTTTATCTGGCAATCTGCCTAAAAATTCTATCTTTTTACTTTTTAAATTTTTAAGTTTTTCCCCCAACCATTTTAGACCCGTCGGTTCGCCGATAATTTTTAAATTTACTCCGGCTTTAATGGCGGCTTTTATCGCTAACTCGATCCCTTTAGCTCCTACCATTCTTGAAACCAGAAGATAAAATCTTCCTTCTTTCAGCTTTACGGTAAGTTTTTTAATTTCGTCAACATCCACCGGTGGATAAATCACAGTTGAATCCCGACGGTAAAACTTTTTAATTCTTAAGGCTGTATTTTTTGAATTAGCTATAAATTGGTCCACCGCCTGGGCGGTTTTAAAATCATATTTTCTTAAAAAATGAGCCACAATCTGACCATAAATCTTCACTGGCCAAAATCTTTGCCATTCAATTGAAGTCTTATAACCATAAAGCCAACGAGGTGGCGTGTGACAATAACAAATTACTTTGGTTTTGGGACTAACCTTAAAACCTTTAGTAATATACCAAGAGGCAGAGGTAATCACTAAATCATAAGCAGATAGGTCAAAACTTTTCCAAATTAAAGGAGTGAGAAAACGCAAAAGGCTATATAAATTTTTATATTTAATCAAAGGAGCCAATTGAGACTCAATAATTTTAGCTTTGGAAAAAGCTTTGCCAGCGGCTGAACTTTTTACATAAAAGGCCGTATAAATCGGCGCTTTAGGCCAAATCTCATGCAGAGCCATTAAGACGCGTTCAGCACCGCCAAATTCCTTAAGATAGTCATGCACCAGGGCTATTTTCATAAATTTTAAAACAATCCCATTTGTTTTTCTTTTTTTCTAGGCTTATCTTTTATTTCTATTTTTTCAGCCCCGGGCAGTCGCTTGATCAATGACCTGAACTCCAGCTCCTCAAACAACTTGATCACTTTTTCTTTATCGTAGTCTAAAAGTTTGCACTTTAATAAATTAAATTTGATAGGAACATCAGTAACAATTTCTGCTAATTGCAAAGACATAAAAGCATTATCTTTATCTGATTTTAACTTTAAACGCCCGCGTTGTTCAATTTTGTCCAAGTTATCATAAATACTTTTTAAATCACCAAATTGGACAATTAACTTTGTGGCTGTTTTTGGTCCAATGCCTTTTACTCCTGGAATTCCATCCGAAGCATCACCTGCCAAAGCTTTAAAATCTATCAGCTGTCTGGGTTCAAAGCTGTATTTTTTCAAAAACAACTTCCGGTCAAACATTTGGGCTGGCTGCTTGCCTCTTTGCGGCATAAAAACTTTAATATTATTATCTATCAACTGCAGCGCATCCTTATCTCCCGTCACAATAACCACTTCTAGTCCAGCGCGCGGGGCGCCTGTCAAATTTTTGCTGTGAACATGTTTACCCGCCCAAATTGCCTTGCAAATTGCGGCGGGTGAACAGCCTTGCGCCTTGGCCCCCATGGAGCGTTTGCTTTTTTTCGCAGGCGATTTGTGAACACAAAAATCTTGATAGGCAACCTCAGCGCGCCTGGCTAAACTTCCAATCACATCATCTGCCTCAAATCCTTCTTTTTCAAAAATAGGAATACTCAAAGCTCTCACCACTGTTTTAGTTTTAGGAATTTGATTTTTTAACTCTTCATCTACTTTGGGCCGATGAGCTTTGTAAGCTTTAAATTGTTTATGACGAAAGGTGGGTTTGGCAAGGTCAAAAGCGCAAACTACATATTTAGGATTAAGTTGACGTAAAGTAGTCAGTAAGATGCTGGTAAAGCCATAAACCGCATTAATCAACTCGCCTTTAGTGGTGGTTAAAGCGGGATAAGCGTGGTAAGCCCGGTGTAAAATCGCATGACCATCTATTAATACCAATCTATCCATAGGCTAAATTTTATCACTTTTGCTCCATTAATTCCTGAAACTGTTCGCCCTCGATTGTTTCTGCCTCAATTAACTGTTTAGCCACCAAATCCAATTTCTTTTTATTTTTCCTCAAAATCTCCTTGGCCCTTTCATAACATTCATCCATAATTATTTTAATTTCTTTGTCTACTTTGGCGGCCATTTCTGGTGAAATTTCCGTCGGTTGAACATAACTCCTGCCCCATTCCGCCACATCAACTTGTGGGCCGAGGTTGATCGGTCCAATCCCGCTCATACCGTATTCGATTACCATTTTTCTGGCCACTCCGGTAGCTTGACTAATATCCGTCGCTGCGCCTGAAGTAAATTCTTTAAACTCTAAACCTTCTGCGGCCCGGCCGCCCAAAAGAGAACTAATAGTTGATAAAAGATGGGTTCTAGTTTCATGAATGCGGTCTCTTTTAGGTGGAATTAAAGTATATCCTAAGGCCATCCCTCTGGAAACAATGCTCACCCGGTGAACCGGGTCCATCTGAGGTAAATTATAGCTAACCACCGCATGACCAGATTCATGATAAGCAGTCATTCTGCGATCAAGCTTGCTTTGCAATCTCTTTTTCTCCGGCCCCAGTTTTACTTTAGTGGCTGCTTCTTCAACGTCTTCCCAATCAATTACTTTTTTGTTTTCCCGAGCTGCCAGAATCGCTGCCTCATTAAGCATGTTTTCCAAATCAGCGCCGGAAAAACCAACAGTTCTTTTAGCCACCTTATCCCAATCAAAATTATTGCCAAACGGCTTGCCTCTTTTATGAATTTCCAAGATCTTTTTCCGGCCCTCAATATCAGGTAAGTCTAAAACTACTCTCCGGTCAAACCTTCCCGGCCGCATTAAGGCTGGATCAAGAAGATCACCCCTGTTGGTAGCCGCTAAGACGATCACATTATCATTAGGAGTAAACCCATCCATCTCCACCAAAATCTGATTTAAAGTTTGTTCTCTTTCGTCATGGCCGCCAGCCACGCCTAAACCTCGCATCCTACCAATAGCATCAAGTTCGTCAATAAAAATAATGGAACTGCCGGCTTTTTTAGCCGTATCAAAGAGGTCGCGGACCCTACTGGCGCCCACGCCGACTAACATTTCCATAAACTCTGAACCGGCCATAGAGAAAAAGGGCACATTAGCTTCACCAGCTACTGCCTGTGCAAGCAACGTCTTCCCCGTTCCACTAGGACCAATTAATAATGCTCCTTTAGGGGTTCTCGCTCCCAAAGCCCGATATTTTTTTGGATGTTTTAAGAAATCCACCACTTCTTCCAGTTCTTTTTTCGCCTCATCCACCCCGCCCACATCATCAAATTTAACCTGCTGTTTGCCTTTGGCAAAAAGCTTAGCTTTGGAACGACCAAAAGCAAAAATGCTGTCTTGAGCTCCCCTGGCTTGTTTAAAAATCCAAAGGAAAATAACCCCGGTTAAAACTACGGGTAAAAGAACTTCCAAAATATTTCCCCAGGCTTTAAGCATTGATTGGTCTTTAACTTTAAAATTAACTGTTTTAGGATCAATCTCTGCATTTTTTAAGACTTCATCAAACGACACTTGGGGCTCTTTACGAGAAGAAAACAAACCGCCATCTTTATATTTGATTAACAAACTCTCGCCTTCAATTCCTACTTCTTCAATTTTATCTTCCTTAATATCATTTAAAACTTCAGGTAAATTCTTGTCTCCCTGAGGTATTGGACCGCGAAGAGAGAAAATAAAAGAAAGAACTAAAAAACCAATCAGCAGCCAAACTAAGATTTTCTTCAAATTAAAATGAACTTTCACCTCAAACTTTTTCACCAATGGAGGTTGATTTTTACCCCTGTTTTCTTTAACTGGTTTTTGTTTGTTATCTGTTCTCTTTTTTAAATTAGGCATTGGAAATTTAAAATTTTATCCCGGCTTTGCCGAGGATGCTCGGTAGAACCGGCATTAGAAATTAGGAATTAGATATTAGAAATTTTGTATATATATCTTATCACACTTTCCTTAATTTCATAACCGGTACTAACGCCAGTAAAAACATCAAACTGGCCCCAATCCAGGCAATCTCAATACTAAATCTTTTTGCCACCCAGCCTAAAGTAAATAAACCTACGGCCGCACCCGACCAAACTGCCATATTATCAAATGCTAGAATAGTGGCTCTTTTATCACTAGGAATAATTTTATTAAAATAACCAAATAAAGCTGGTCGGTAAATTCCTCTGCTTATTTCATAAAATAAAAAGAAAAATACTGCCCCATAAAAGTTTTTTAAAATTGCTGATAGAAAAACAGTCAAGCTCGCCAATAAGGCCATCCCTATAAATCCTTTAAGATAATTCTTTTTTTTATCTGACCACCACTTAACCGTAAAATTACCTACAAGCATAAAAAGCATCATTCCCGGCCATAAATAGCCGGTAATCCAGATTCTTTGCTGAAAAAGACCTACAAATCTTTTAGACCAATACATATCTAAGGCTTTAAAACCAATCATAGCGATACTGGAAAACAAAACCACCTGCTTCACTAATTGATTTCTTAAGCTTTCTTTCGTACCTTCTATGGCGGTCTTAACTGACTTTTTTATAATCGCTTTAATTTTCAGCTTCTTCTCCGGCCAGGTTTCTTCTATCAAAATTAAACCCATAGGTAAAACTGAAAAATTGGTGATCGCGCCGACCAAAAATGGCAGCTGTAAATCTATCCCCCCTAAGACGCCGCCGATCAAGCCTCCCAGCATGCTGGCGGAATTGCCGGCTGTCTCTGCCCGAGAAAACAAAAAGCCATAATCCTCTGTTGGTCTGTTTTGCTTCCAACTATCAACCACCCAAGCTTCCAAAATTCCCATCATTAAAACAAATCCCAGAGAAGAAAAAAACTCAGCCAAAGCAAAAAAAGGCCAACTTCTAAACAGAGCATAAATCAAAAAAGCTAATCCCTGAAATAAACTGGAAATCAAAAAAGTCTTTTTTCTTCCCCAAACATCAGCCAGAGCTCCAGCCGGCAGACTAAAAAATATGTTGCCTAAAACAAAAACCAAGTTGATCATTCCTACCTGAAAAGCGTCTAAACCCGTGGAGAATAAAAGTAAAGCGTAAACCGGAGAAATAAGGCCAAAACTAAGACCAATCAAAAACTTAAGCCAATAATAAACATAGTTGGGTTCTTTTTTATAAATACCTTTACCAATCGCTACTGCCATTTTCCTCATAAAGCATATTTTAACTAAAACCCGGCGCTGGAGCAAACGCCAACGCCGGGTTTAAAAAACGATTAAAATTCCCCTATTTTAATCTATCGTGAATAAAGTCATCATAACCTTTAAGGTCTAAAAAGCCATGTCCGGAAAGATTAAAAACAATCACCTTTTTCCGGCCTTGTTTTTTGGCCAAAAGAGCTTCATCTACGACGGCTTTGACCGCATGAGCTGTTTCCGGAGCTACGATAATTCCTTCGGTCCGGCTAAATTGCAGAGCCGCTTTAAAAATTTTAAGCTGAGGATAACACCTGGCTTCAATCAGCTTTTTCTGGTGCAAAAAAGCCATACTGGGCGCAATCCCATGATATCTGAGTCCGCCGGCATGAATAGGCGGCGGCACAAACTCACAACCTAAAGTCTCCATTTTTAAAAGCGGTGTTTGCTTGCCGGTGTCGCCAAAATCATAGCGGTATTGACCTTTACACATGGAGGCACAACTTTCTGGCTCCACGCCAATGAATGTGGTTTTGGCTTTTTTACCAGCGAGCTTATCCGCCAAAAACGGATAAGCAAAACCGGCAAAATTACTGCCTCCGCCACAGCAGCCAATTAAAATATCCGGATATTCGCCGGCTTTTTCCATCTGCTTTTTTACCTCCTGGCCAATGATGGTTTGGTGCAAAAGCACGTGGTTTAAAACACTGCCTAGTGAATATTTGGCTTGCTCTTTTTGAGCCGCGATTTCAATAGCCTCAGCAATAGCCATACCCAAACTACCATGGGTTTGCGGGTCTTTTTGCAAAAACAAACGGCCCATTTTGGTCTGTTTGGAGGGACTGGAAACTACATCTGCCCCAAACATTTGCATCACCACTCGCCGGTAAGGTTTTTGCTCATAAGAAATCCGCACCATAAATACCAGGCATTTAAGACCAAAAAAGCTGCAAGCCATACTCAAGGCTGATCCCCACTGGCCTGCCCCAGTCTCAGTCACCAACATTTTGACTCCCTCCTTTTGATTGTAATAAGCTTGAGCCAGGGCCGTGTTAAGCTTGTGACTGCCGGCTGGACTGGCACCTTCATATTTGTAATAAATATGGGCGGGTGTATCTAAGGCTTTTTCCAACCGATGAGCCCGAAATAATGGTGTCGGCCGATAAAGCTGATAAATCTGCCTCACCTCTTCGGGAACAGGCACCAGTTTTTCCATGGTTACCTCCTGCCGGATCAATTCCATGGGAAAAATCGGGGCTAAATCCTTTGGTCCTACCGGCTGATTGGTGGCC
>Ga0315545_1000479_pt1 | contig 41975 bp, 41 predicted proteins | sample SalMarSW160210MG_FD_203096 | JGI IMG/M metagenome (GOLD analysis project Ga0315545, IMG submission 203096) | Salt marsh sediment microbial communities from the Plum Island Ecosystem LTER, Massachusetts, United States - Salt Marsh Sediment SW1602-10 ...
CCGTCAATGATGAGCTCAATAATTTAAAAGAGGCCTTACCCCAAGCCTTAGAAATTTTAGAAAGAGAAGGCCGGCTGGGCATTATCTCTTTCCACTCTTTGGAAGATAGAATAGTCAAAAATTTCTTCCGTCAGGCCGCTCAAAGAGGAAATCTAAAAATTTTGACCAAGAAACCGGTCAGGCCCAGCCAAGAAGAGGTGATTTCTAACCCGCGCAGTCGCAGCGCCAAACTGCGGGTCGCTTCAAAACAATGACTAGCTATATTAAATCAAAAAGGATTTGCCCGGCTAGACAAAATCAAGGTTTAGCTATTTTGAGTATTTTAATTATTTTGGCTATTTTTTGCCTAGGATTTTTTTATATTATTCAGACCAATGGTTTGGTTAAATCTAGCTATCAAATTCGTCAACAAGAAGAATATCTTAGAGAATTAGAGGTCGAGAGTCAGCAATTGGAAACAGAGATAGCTAATTGGCAATCGCCAGCCAATTTAGAGGAATTGATTAAATCTCTTAATTTAGTTGAGGGAGGTGAGGCTATTTATTTAGGAGAAGAAACAGCTGTGGCCGTTAAAGAATAGATGAATATTTATGAGTCACTGGCGGATTTCATTGTTAATAATTATTATTTTTCTCATCGGCGGCGGAATTCTAGGCCGCTTATTTTCTCTCCAAATTTTACAATATGATTATTATTACGCTTTGGCTCAAGACCAGCATGACATTTATCAAGATTTATTTCCGCAAAGAGGCGAAATCTTTATTCAAGATTTAGCTGATAGTCGGCGAAATAATCAGCCCAATTATTCTCCCTTGGCCATTAATAAAGAATTTTATCAGGTCTATGTTACTCCTAAAGAAATAGCTGATGACCAAAAGGATGATTTAGCTAATAAATTAGCCGAGCTTTTAGAATTAGATAAAGAGACCATTTTAGAAAGAATAAATAAAAAGGATGACCCCTACGAGCCGATTAAACACAAAGTCAGTCAGGAAATAGCTCAGACAATAACTGATTGGCAGATTGACGGCTTGGCTACTGTTCCAGAAACTTGGCGATATTATCCTAACGGCTCTTTGGCTTGTCATTTAACTGGCTTTGTCGGTTTTGAGGAGGAGAAAAAGATTGGTCAATATGGTTTAGAAGGCTATTACGAGGACGAACTGAAAGGCGTACCAGGTTTCTTAAGCGGCAAGAAAGATACCAGTGGTTATTGGATTCCCTCGTTGAAGCAAGAGTTTGAGCTAGCTCAAGATGGCTCTGACCTTATTTTAACGGTTGACCAGAATATCCAGTTTAAGGCGGAAAAAGAATTAAAGCAATTAGTTGAGCGCTGGCAGGCGGCCGGCGGGACGATTATTGTTATGGAGCCGGCCAGCGGAGCTATCCGGGCCATGGCCAGCTGGCCAACTTTTGATCCTAATCAGTATAACCAGGTAGAGGATGTTGGTATTTTTCTAAATCCGGCTATTCAAAAAGTTTATGAGCCGGGTTCGGTTTTTAAACCGATTACCATGGCGGCTGGTTTAGACAGCGGCCGGATTGCTCCCCAAACTGTTTACCAAGACGAAGGACAAATTAGAATCAAAGGAAGCACCATCAGTAATGTTGATGGCAGAATCTATGGCCAGCAAACAATGACTCAGGTTTTGGAGAAATCAATTAATACCGGAGCCGTCTTCGTCCAGCAGAAAATCGGCCAGGATATTTTCCGAGATTACGTTCAGCGATTTAATTTTGACCGGCCAACTGGTGTTGACTTAATAGGCGAAGTAGGCGGCAATATTTCTAATTTGTTCACCGGTCGGGAAATTAATTTAGCGACTATTTCTTTCGGTCAGGGAATTACGGTTACACCCTTGGGATTAATTACGGCTATCGGAGCGATTGCTAATCAGGGTAAATTGATGCAGCCCTATTTGGTGGAGGGAATAATTAAGAGTGACGGTCAGGAAATTGATCGGGAACTCAAAATAGTCAGAGAAGTTATTTCTCCCCAAACGGCTGGAGAATTAACTAAAATGATGGTTAGTGTAGTTGAAAATGGTTTTGGTCAACCGGCCAGAGTGGCTGGCTATAATATTGCCGGTAAGACGGGGACAGCTCAAGTGGCTGATTTGGAAGAAGGCGGTTATTCCGAAGAAACTATCCATACTTTTGTTGGTTTCGCCCCGGCTTTTAATCCTCGATTCATTATTTTAATCAAGTTAGACGAGCCTCAGGGGATCAGCTTTGCCGCCGATTCAACCAGTCCGGTTTTCAAAAAAATGGCCGAATATTTGTTTAATTATTTGGAGATACCGCCGCAATGAAAAAGTTCCTCCTAACCACTTCTCGAAAACACCTCGGCCGAGAACCAGTTTGTATTCCATTTAGGTTGTTGCCTCGGCTCGGAGATGACAAAAGCAGAACTTTTCTTCACTTCCACAAACAGGCAAAGCTTTTATCATCTACGTTTCTCGAAATGGTTAGGAGGAACTCTCGAAGTGATATAATTTAATGCGAGTACGAAAACCGTTCTTGTGCTTGTAACTAGGCAAATTATGAGACGAATTCTTCAATATATTCTTAAGATATTAGCTAAAATAGTTCTCTGGAAATACCAACCGGAAATTGTTGGCGTGACCGGTAGCGTTGGCAAGACCGGCACCAAAGAGGCGATTTATCAGGTGCTCAAAAAAGAATTTAAGATTCGCCGCAATATGAGGAATTACAATAACGAGATAGGCGTTCCTTTGACTATTCTGGGATTGGAAACAGCCGGCCGTTCAATAATGGCTTGGTTGAAAAACTTTCTTAAGGCAATATCTATTATTTTAACCGATAAAGATTATCCTGAGATTTTGATTTTGGAAATGGGCGTGGATAAGCCGGGCGATATGAAATATTTGCTTGACTTTATCCCGGTTAAGATAGGCGTTATTACGGCCATTGGTCAATTCCCGGTTCATTTAGAGTTTTTCCCCGAGAAAGATAAATTAATTCAAGAAAAAGCTCTTTTGGTCAAATCTTTGACTAAAAAAGGATTGGCTGTTTTGAATTACGACGATTTGTCAGTTAGAGAAATAGGCGACCAGTTGTCTTCAGGCGCCCCGGTAATCTATTACGGAATGGGTCAAGCAGCTGATTTGAAAATTTTGAGTTACGAATTATTTATTAAAGATTTTAAAAAAGATGACTTTGGAATCAGTTTCAAGTTGGAATATCAGGGTAGTTTTGTGCCAGTCAGATTAGATAAAGTTTTAGGTAGACAACAGGCCTATGCTACGGCCGCCGCCGCCGCCGTTGGCTTACATTTTGGCCTCAATTTAGTTAAAATCTCAACGGCTCTGCGGAAATACCGCTCTTTGGCTGGCCGGACTAAGATAATCAAGGGAATTAAGGGTAGTTGGTTAATTGATGATAGTTATAATTCTTCGCCAACGGCTGCTTTGGCCGCTCTGGAAATTTTAGAAGAATTTCCTTCAGAGATAGATGGCCAAAGAACAAAGAAAATAGCTGTCTTGGGGGATATGTTGGAATTAGGTCCGGATACCGAAGCGGCTCATCGTCAGGTTGGCCAGCGGGCAGCCGATACAATTGATTTGCTTTTAACCATCGGTTCGCGGGCTCGTTTTATAGCTGACCAGGCTCGTCAACAAGGAATGGCTAAGGAGAAAATATTTGAATTTTCCCAGCCGGCTGAAGCGGCTTTGGCTTTACAAGAAAGATTGGCAGCTGGCGACATTGTCTTGATTAAAGCTTCCCGAGCTATCCATTTGGAAGAAGTCGTTAAGGAAGTTATGGCTTATCCTGAAAAAGCCGATAAATTGCTGGTTAAATAAGTAAAGCGAGTAAATCAGTGAAACAGATTTAACCGGGGCGTTCCTTAAAACTACGTCCTTGCTCAACGATTCTCTTGAAATATTCCTTTGTCGTAGGATTAAAGATGGAAAGGACGTAGTTTTAAGGAACGCCCCGAATGCCCTCTTCGATAAATGGACAAATTCGGTTATTTGTGTTAAATTAAAAGTGGCCCCATCGTCTAGTGGCCTAGGACATATGCTTCTCAGGCATAAAACCGGGGTTCAACTCCCCGTGGGGCTGCGTAATTTTTGTCTAAAATTTGTTTTAGCAACAAAAATTATGTCTGCCTATGGCGGACCATGCCTAGGTTGGGCGGCTCGCCAAAGGCGAGCGCTCAAATTTATAACCAAATCATAGATTTGGGTAAATTTGACGAGAGGAGGTGAAAAAAAATAAATGGCTGAAGAAAAATTAATCGGCAAGGTAACCCACTATTTTACTAATATCGGTGTGGCCGTGGTTGAAATTACCGGCGGCGAGTTAAAAGTGGGCGATAAAATCCATATTAAAGGAGCGACCAGCGACTTTGAACAGAATATCGATTCAATGCAGATAGAACACGAAAGTATTGAGACAGCTAAGAAAGGTCAGGCGATTGGCTTAAAAGTTGAACAGCAAGCCAGGGAAGGCGACGAGGTTTGTAAGGTGGTTGAATAATTAAGTGTCCTGGGCGGAATAAAGAATCTCAAAAATATTTGGCGATGGGCTTTTTTGCTTCGCTCAGGATTAAATTATAAAATTTCTTTTAAATGCCGAAAAAAAACTAGCGCCTTAGTCCTCTTTTCCGGAGGCCTGGATTCTATATTAGCGGTTAAACTTCTTCAAGAACAACGAATTAAAGTAACTGGCTTAGTTTTTGTCAGTTATTTTTTTGACAGTCAATTAGCCGCCAAAGCCGCTAAAGAATTAAAAATTGAGCTTAGGACAGTTGATTTTTCAGAGGAACACTTAAAAATAGTCAAAAAACCGAAGTACGGTTATGGTAAGACGATGAATCCCTGTCTAGACTGCCATGTTTTAATGTTGAAGAAAGCCAAAGAGATAGCCGGAATAGGACGAAGGCTTTCATCGAACGCGGAAATCCCCAGCGAGGATTTCCGCTCTTGCGGATTGCTCGCTCCTCGCCTATGGCGAGACCATGCCCGCTCGCAATCCGATGTCGCTGAAAGCCTTCATCCTATTCCTAAATTGGCTAAATTTGATTTTATTGCTACTGGTGATGTTTTAGGGGAACGGCCGATGTCGCAGAATAAGCAGGCCCTGGAATTGATTGAAAAAGAGTCGGGCTTAAATGGTTATCTGTTGCGTCCTTTATCAGCTAAATTATTGGAGCCGACTGTTCCAGAAAAAAAAGGATTAGTTGACAGGAGTAAATTATTAGATATTTCTGGTCGTAGTCGTCAAAAACAAATGGCTTTAGCTAAAAAATGGGGAATTAAAGAATATCCAACCCCAGCCGGTGGCTGTCTGCTGACTGACCCTCAATTCGGTCAACGACTCAAAGAGTTATTGGCTAAATGGCCTGACGCTCAAGGCAATGATATTCAATTATTAAAATTAGGCCGTCACTTTTGGATTGGTCCCACTTTGGAAGAAGCTCAAAACAGGATGAGGGACAATAAAATTATTGTCGGTCGCAATGAAACAGAGAATAAAAGGATTAAGGAATTGGCCCAAAAAGGCGACTTAGTTATTGAACCAAAGGATTTTGCCGGACCGACTATTTTAATCCGGGGCAAAACCAAGTTGCTTAAAGAAAGTCTGGCTGAAGCTAAAGAATTAATGGTTAAGTATTCGCCCAAGTTAAGGAAGGAATTAGGACATTGACAAATCATTAAAAGGGTGTATAATATAGATAGTTGTTTAATAGAGAAATTAATTGACTGAAATATAACTGAAGGAGGTTAAAGATGGAAGGGAATAATCTGGAGAAGACCGATTTGGAGGAATGTAAATTTATGCCGATTCACGATGATATCCGAGACTTAGAATTCGCCATAGGGATAGTTTTTGCCTCAAGTGTTCAGCCAGAGTTGATTCCGGGAGCCATCCTGAAGATAGGAGAGTTCTCCAGTTGGAATCCTAAGGGAGAAGGCGGGAGACCAAAGAAATTCTACGCTTGTCATATCAGGGGTGTTTGTGCTCTGTATGCTCCTTTCCGAAAGGAGATGTATGCTGAGTTGACCCTTCATCGGACTAGCAGGACGCCTAAATTTCTTTTTGGAAGAAGAGGTGAAGGAAAACCTTTTACTTTTCAGAAAGACAAAGACCATCTTCCTCTAAGGGTTTACCGTAACGCCCAGGCACCTTCGGGCTGGTATTTCAAGCCGCTTTTCATTATGGCTGAAAGCAGCGGTATTACCCATCTGATCAAGATATCGGTCGACTGGCTGATGAAAGATAGAATCAGGATTATCTTTCTGGACGCCAGTAAGCCGCCTCCGTTTCTGCGTATCTAATTCTTGATATCCAAAAGCTGGCCGGCAATCTTTCTTTAGGATTGCCGGCCATTTTTAATATCTGATTAAAATGATACAATAAATTTAATGATTGATTATTTTTCTTACAGTCAGGTTCAAATTGGGCCGTTTACTCTTTATCCTTGGGGATTGTCTTTGGGCTTGGCTTTTTTATTCGGTTCTTGGTTGGTTTTTAGAGAGACGGCTAAAAGAGGAATTGACCTAAAGGAAGTTTTTTGGCTGGTTATTTTTATCTTTTTAGGTGGCTTGGCCGGTTCTCGTTTGGCTTATCTTTTCCAGTTTCCTCAATATTATTTAACTCATCCTTTGGAAATATTCCAAATCTGGGCCGGCGGTTTAATGTTTTACGGCGGGCTATTTGGCGCCTTGATTAGCGGTTGGTTGTATCTGAGATACAAAGATAAGACAAATTGTTTTTTTATGCTGGGAACCCTGTCATCGCTCCGCGATGACTTCCCTAAGCAAAAAAAACAATTTGTCTTATCTTTTTTACAAATAGCTGATGTTATTACGCCAGCTCTGGCCTTTGGCATTTTCATTACCCGAATTGGTTGTTCTTTAATCAACGACCACCAGGGAGCGATTACTTCTTTGCCTTGGGCTATCCAGTGGCCGGACGGGACACTGCGCCATCCGGTAGCTGAATATTTGGCCTTAAACGGGCTGATAATGTTTTTGGTTTTTTGGTTTCTGCGAAATCGTCTCAAAAAACCAGGTCAATTGTTTATTATTTTTCTTTTTTGGTATTCCGTTTCCCGCTTTCTCTTGGATTTCAGCCGAGCCACGGACACCGCCTTAGCTGACCCTCATTATTTAGGATTATTCATCAGCCAATGGCTTAGTTTATTTGTTATAATTGGGCTGATTGTTTTTTTGATTAGAAAAAAATTGACATAACAATCAAATCGGTTATCTTATCTTTTTTTCAAATTTGGTCAAAGATATGATATAATTCTATATATGCGGAAGCCATGGCATATTTTTTCTATTGAAAGAACTCTGGAGGAGTTGAAGTCACAACCCGATGGCTTGACCGGCCAAGAAGCCAAGTTAAGATTGAAGAAATTTGGTCTTAATGAACTTCCCAAGGAGAAACCCTTTTCCCGGTTAAAGTTATTTTTAGAGCAGTTCAGGAGCCCCCTTATTTATATCTTGCTTATTGCCGGCATCGTTACTTTAGTTTTGGAAGAGTATACTGATACCATCGTTATTTTTGGAGCGGTTCTTTTAAATACTATTGTTGGCTATTTTCAAGAGAGCAAAGCTGGCCAGGCCTTAGATAAGTTAAAAAAAGTTCTCAAGATAAAAACAATTGTTTTCCGCCAAGGGCAAGAAAAAGAAATCCCCCAGGAAAAATTAGTTCCTGGCGATATTATTTTTCTGAGAGCTGGCTATAAAGTACCGGCTGACGGCCGAGTCATTGATGCCCATAATTTAAAGATTAATGAGTCTGCTTTGACTGGTGAATGGTTGGCCTCTTCAAAAAATAAGGAATTTTTATCTGCTCAGACGCCTTTAGCTGACCGCGATAATATGGTTTATTTAGGAACAATGATTGAAAACGGCTGGGGCAGAGCAGTGATTACCGAAACCGGCCCCCGAACCGAAATTGGACGCTTGGCTCAAATGCTCAGAGAAGCCAAAGAAAAAAAGACGCCTTATCAGACTAAATTAGCTCGCTTTAGTAAAATAGTCGGTTCAATTATTGTGGCCATCTCTCTGACTATTTTTATTGAAGGAATGATTACTGGCCGGGTCAGGTTCGTAGAGATGTTTACCACGGCCATTGCCGTGGCTGTAGCGGCTATTCCCGAAGGGCTGCCAGTAGCTATGACTGTTATCTTGTCTTTAGGCATGCAGCGTATTTTGAAAAGAAAAGGATTAGTCAGAAAATTGGCTTCGGCCGAGACCCTGGGGAGTACCTCAATAATTTTGACTGACAAAACCGGTACTTTGACTAAGGCCAAGATGGAGGTGGCTGGCATCTACACGGGCGGTCAGGAGCTTTTAAGCGATGGCCAGAGATTTAATCAAGAGATAAAGAGAGACGGCCAGGAATCACATATTTTGGCTTTGAAAATCGGTTTGCTTTGTAATGAATCTTTTATTGAGAACTTGGATGAGCCAATGGATAAGTGGGTTATCCGAGGCCGGCCGACCGAAAAAGCGTTACTCTTGGCCGGTATCCAAGCCGGCTTGGATAAGCGGGAATTGGAAAAGAAACAGCCCAAGATTGACCAATTTCTTTTTGACCCGACCTATAAATATGCTGCTACTCTTCATCGGCTTGATCCGGAGAACAACATTTTGTACACGATTGGTTCGCCGGAAAAAATATTAGCCATGTCTTCTTATTTAGATGACGATGGCCGGCGAGAAGATTTGCTTTTAACCGATTTCAAGAAGTTGGAGAAAAAATACGAGAGTTTGACCAAACAAGGGTTAAGAGTGATTGGGGCGGCTTACCGAAGAACCAAAGGGGAAGAAATAGATTCTGTCGCCGAGGAAAGAGACAGGAAAATGATTTTTGTTGGTTTTTTTGCCTTGCACGACCCTTTGCGGAAAGAGACCAAGAAAGCTATTCAATTATGCCGTCAGGCCGGCATGAAACCGATTATTGTTACCGGCGACCATCGTTTGACTGCCTGGGCAGTAGCCAAGAAGCTCGGCTTTAGAATTACAAAAGAAAATATTTTAGAGGGCAAAGATTTGGAAAGAATCTCTGATAGAGAATTTGAAAAGAGATTCAGAGATATTCAGATTTATGCTCGGGTTGAGCCAGCTCAAAAATTAAGAATTGTTCAGGTTTGGCAAAAGAAAGGCGAGGTGGTCGCGATGACTGGCGATGGTATCAATGACGCGCCGGCTCTTAAACAAGCTGATATTGGTTTGGCTCTGGGTTCAGGAACTGACGTAGCTAAAGAAGTGGCTGATTTAATTCTCTTAACCGATAATTTCAGTATTATTGTCGCTGCCATTGAAGAAGGCCGGGCAATTATTGATAATATTCGTAAAGTAATTACTTATTTACTCTCCGATAGTTTTACGGAAGTCATTCTGATTGGCATTAGCTTATTAATGGGCTGGCCTTTGCCTGTTTTAGCCGCCCAAATTTTATGGGTGAATTTGATTGAAGACGGCTTGCCTAACGTCGCTTTAGCTTTTGAGCCCAAGGAGAAAAGCTTGATGAAGCGGCGGCCGCAAGGTCAGGCAATGTCCCTTTTGACCAACGAGATGAAAATTCTTATTTTTATCATCGGCCTCCTGACCGATTTATTGCTTTTGGGGTTATTCTTTTATCTTTTAAAATATTCTGATTATGGTTTAGCTCACATTCGCTCAGTTATTTTTGCTGCTTTAGCCATTGATTCGCTTTTTTATATCTTTTCCTGTAAGAGTTTGCGCCGTAATTTATGGCAAATTAATCCTTTTTCCAATAAATTTTTAATCGTCGCCTGGTCATTTGGTATATTGATGTTAGTTACTGCTCTTTATTTGCCGCTTTTCCAGAATCTTTTGAAAACCGTTCCTTTAACTTTGTTTGACTGGCAGTTAATTTTAGGTCTGGGTCTAATTGATATAATTTTGATTGAAGCAACTAAATGGTGGTTTATTAAGTATAAATTATAAATTACATGATTTTTCTTTATCTTATTGTTTTTATTATTTCCTTCATTGTTTTAATTTTATCAAGCAATTGGCTGATTGGCGCTTTGATAAAATTGGCTAAATTTTTGGGCTGGAAGGAATTTGTCGTTGCTTTTTTTACTATGGCCTTGGCCGGAGCTATCCCTAATCTTTCAATTGGTTTAAGTTCGGTGGTCCATCGGGTGCCCCAACTTTCTTTTGCTGAAATTGTCGGTGGCAATATTGTTGATTTAACCGTAGCCATTGCCTTGGCCGCCCTTATTTCTAAAAAAGGATTGGCTCTGGCCAGTCGGACAGTCCAGGGAAGCGCTATTTTTACCTTAATTATCGCTGTTTTACCTTTGCTCTTAATTGCCGATGGCATTCTTTCTCAAACCGACGGCCTTATTTTAATTTTAGCTTTTATTATTTATATCTATTGGCTTTTTAAAAAAGAGGATAGATTCAGTAAGCCCTACAACAGAATTAAGAAACCGCTTACCTTCAAGACAGCTTTTCAAAATATCGGTATTTTAATCGGCAGTATTGCCTTACTTCTTTTGGCGGCTGAAGGAATTGTCCAGTCAGCCACTTTTTTCTCGAATAATTTAGATTATTCACTGGTCTTAATTGGCACTTTAATTGTTGGCTTAGGCAATGCTATGCCTGAGATTCTTTTTGGTATTCAAGCCGCTCGCCGGCATAATGATTGGTTGGTTATTGGTAATGTTATGGGTTCGGTAATTATCCCGGCTACTCTAGTTTTGGGTCTGGTCGCTTTTCTTTGTCCGATTAAAGTCACTAATTTTTCACCTTTTGCCATTGGCCGGGTTTTCTTAATTATGGCCGCTATATGTTTCCTCTTTTTCCTGCGAACCGGCCAAAGGGTGACAAAAAAAGAAGCCGTCTCTTTGTTGTTTATCTATCTGCTTTTTGTCTTGGCTGAGTTTCTCTTCACTTAAGTTGATTTCCGGGGCTAGTTGTGTTAAATTAGGTTCATTATGGAGCTGTTTATTATCACTCTTTTGGTTTTAGTGATTATTGGACTGGGTCTGCTGTTTTATTTATTGCTCCGTAAAAAATCAGAGCCAGAGAGCAGTCAATCATTATTAATGCTTCAACAAGGATTAAACCAAATGAGGCAGGATGTTGATAATAAACTCGCTCAGTCAGCTCAATCAGTTCAAAAACAGTTTAGTCAAAGCGCCAAAATTATTAAGGATGTTACCGAAGGATTAACTGAATTGAAAAATACCAATAAACAGGTAGTCAGTTTTGCCGAACAACTACAATCTTTGGAAAATATTTTAACCAATCCTAAAAGACGAGGGGTTTTGGGCGAATACTATTTGGAAGAACTATTAAAGAATATCTTTAATCCTAGTCAATATCAGATGCAGTATCAATTCAAAGATGGCCAAATAGTCGACGCAGTTATTTTTCTTAAGGATAAGATGATTCCTATTGATTCCAAGTTTTCCTTAGAGAATTACAACAGAATTGTTGAAGAAAATGACCCGGTCAGGCGAGAACAATTGGAGAAGACGTTTAAGCAGGATTTGAAGACCAGAATTGACGAAACGGCTAAATATATTAGACCCAAAGAGGGAACTTATGAATTTGCTTTTATGTTTATTCCGGCCGAAGCCATCTATTATGATTTATTGGTTAATAAAATTGGAGCCATCAAAGTTAATACCAGAAGTTTGTTGGACTACGCGGTCAGAGAGAAAAAGGTTCACATAGTTTCGCCAACATCTTTTTTTGCCTATTTACAGACAATCTTAGAGGGCTTGCGAGGAATGCAGATTGAAGAGTCAACTAAAGAAATTATTAAATTAGTTGGCAAGTTGGACAGACACGTCAAAGGTTATAGTTCATATCATAAAAAATTAGGTAGTAGCATTAACACGACAGTGAATATGTATAATAATTCTTCTAAGGAATTTAAAAAGATAGCTAAGGACACAGCTAAGATTAGCGGTGGCAAACCGGAGATAGAGATTGAACAATTAGAAAAACCGGCTCAATTAGACAAGTCCTCCCTTGATTAAAAAGGGTGTCATTTTGAGAGATGCCTTCAAAAGTAAACCCTTTAGAGTTTGGACGGAAGTAGCGCGGAGGTAACCCGACGGTAAGGTCTTCTGATTTCACTAGAAGAGATACCGGTTCGAATCCAGTTTTTCGTTCCAGAACACAACTTAATCCATTTTTAGAAATTTTTTGATGGGCTTCCGCAATGGAAGCCCATTGAATTTACACAACACCGCAGCTGCCTCAAAAGTCCGCCTTCGGCGGACTACAAACTGGCAAGATTAAGAGAAACAACATTTCTATGTTATTTTTAAAATTATCCACATTTTGAACTGTAGTAATTTGACAAATACCCTATGGGGGTATACACTGGAAGTATATACTTTTTATCATTAAGCGATTAATAAAAATATGAGAAAAAATACAATAATTCAACGCTTGCATATCGTTAAAGGGCAAATAGACGGCTTGACTAATCTTGTGGAAAAACAGGAGGATTGCCGCAAGATAACAGAACAGTTTTATGCGATAAACGCAGGTTTAAAAAAAGCGATTGAGGCATATTTTAAGAATAATTTATCTTCTTGTTTAAAATCTGTTAATTTCAAAAGAAGAAAAACTATTAAATTTTTACTAAAAGAGATAATTAAAAATAAATAATTTTTATGCCAGATTTAATTTTAACTGACCAAAATTTTCCAGAAGAGGTTTTAAAAAGCCAAAAGCCGATTTTGGTTGATTTTTGGGCAGAATGGTGTATGCCTTGTCAAATGATAGCTCCGATTCTTCAGGAAATCGCTGAGGAATTTGGTGAAAAAATAAAGATAGGTAAACTTGATGTCGATAAAAATCCTTTAATTCCTGCTACTTTCTCAATAGATGCAATTCCGGCTTTAATTTTATTTAAAAACGGAAAAATAGTGCAAAGATTCACAGGCGTTCAAGCCAAACAAGTTATCGAAGAAGCCATTAAATCCATCATTGAAAAAGAAACTGAAAACTGATTTATGAGTAAAGAAATTAATAAAGTTACAATTTTACCAGGAATAAATAAATTTGGAGAAAAAGAGAATTTTGAAAAGATTGATATAAAAAAGGGAGAAGTAGTCGCCATTGTGGGGCACACGGGAGCAGGCAAAAGCCAGCTTCTTTATGACCTTGAAAGACTGGCCCAAAAAGACACTAAGAGCAAAAGAAAAATTCTAATTAATGACGGAATTCCAGATAAAGAGTTGAGATTCAATCCAAAAAGAAAACTAATTGCTTCTTTAGCTCAAAGCATGAATTTTTTTACAGATATGTCTGTTGAAGATTTTTTGCAATTACATTTAGAATCTCGCGGAAAAAAATCAAGACAAGGGTTGATTAAAGAAGTAATAGAAGAAGCCAACAAGATTACAGGCGAAGCAATTTCCCCCGAGATGAATCTGCTTAATTTGTCTGGCGGCCAAAGCAGAGCTTTAATGGTTTCTGATGTAGCTAATATCAGTATTTCTCCTATTATTCTAATTGATGAAATAGAAAATGCGGGCATTAGAAAAGAAGAGGCAATCAAAATCTTAGTGGAAGAAGAAAAAATTGTTTTAATTGTTACACACGATCCTTCTTTGGCATTAAATGCTGATAAAAGAATTATTATCAAAGACGGCGGTATTATTAATATTTTGAACACTTCTTTAAAGGAAAAAGGCATTGCTCACTATCTCAGCTGGATAGAAAATTATGGATTAGATATAAGAGAAAAAATAAGGAAGGGTGAGGAGATTAAGAATATAGAAATATATTGCGAACCAATTAAATCCAAAAATAAAATATGAATATGAAATTTATAATTTTTGCAGGAACACCTGGTTCAGGCAAAACAAGTATAATTAAATATATAATTCAAGAATTGAGAAGTAATTTTAAATTGTTTTTTGCTAAATTTGACTGTTTGCAAACATTGGATGACGAACGCATTGCCAGGGAATATAAAATTCCAGCTGTTAAAAAATTAGCCGGAGAGCTTTGTCCTGATCATTATACCGCTCTTGAAATACCGAAAATAATTAAAGAGAATAAGGATAAAGACGTTATTATTTTGGAAACCGCGGGCCTGTGCCTTCGCTGTTCCCCTTATATTAAGGAAGGATTAGGAATTAACGTTTTAGATATTATTTCCGGAGATCCTTCTCGTTATGGACCGATTTTAACTGAAGCAGATGTAGTGGCTATTAGCAAAGGCGATTTGATTTCTCAGGCAGAGAGAGAAATTTTTAGGGCAAAAGTTTTAAAGGTCAATCCTAAAGCGAAAATAACAGAAATCAATGGACTTACGGGAGAAGGCGCTATTGATATAGCAGAATTTATAAAAGAATCTTCTGATACCAAAAACGAAAAGTTGACGCTAAAACACTCTATGCCTTCAGCGGTTTGCGGCTATTGTTACGGAAATAAAATAATTGGCGAAAAAGAGACACAAAAAAGATATTTGGCTGGAAAAGAATTAAAAAATTTAGTTCCCAATTTGAATTGCGGTAAATGCGGCTATAAATCTTGCAATGAATTTATTAGAGCAGTTTTAGATAGAAAAGCCAAAAAAGAACAGTGTCCGTTTATCAAACAAAAATTATAAGTGCTTATGTTGAAAGACAGAAAAGAATTTGAGCAATTACTTAAACAATGCGAAAATTACGCAAAAGATAATGGTTTTCATTTAAATCCAAAACAAAAAGTAGTGAATTATTTGGTTGAGGCGCTACTGAAAAGAGAAAAAAAATACGGCAAGAGATATTGTCCCTGTCGTCGCATTAAAGAAAGCCAAAAAGGAAATAATAAAATTGTTTGTCCTTGCATTTATTGTAAGGAAGAAATTAAAAAAGACGGGCATTGCCATTGTTTTTTATTCGTAAAATAGCTTCTAAAAATATGAGTAAATTGAAAATTAATAAATCAAAATGTGCCGGATGCGGAGCTTGCCTTAGGGTTTGTCCTTATGGAGCAATTAAAATTGGTAAAGACGGGAAAGCGGTTATAGACAAAGATAAATGCCGAAATTGTGGTAAATGTAAAGAAGTTTGCCCTTTTGATGCCATAATAGAGAAGAATTAGTATTCGTGTTTTCAGCAGCCGCCGGCGCGTTTCCCTGAGCGAAGCGAGCGGCACTTCCCAAAATCAGGAATTCTTGATAAAATAAGTTTGAGCGGAATCATAAATATACTCCAAATCTCAATAGTTTTTTCTCTTAATGAGTTGGGCGGACGCCTCTTTGGGGCATTCGCCTCTATTATTGATTTTTAGTTTAAGTTATTATATGATGTTAAATCTATGTTGGCTGTAATCAAGACCGGTGGCAAGCAGTATCTGGTGGCGCCGGGGGATAAAATTAAAGTAGAGAAACTGGATAAAGGCGAGGGCAAAGAAATTACCTTTGGCCAGGTTTTATTATTGAGCAAAGGAAAGGTTACCAAAATTGGTACCCCTTTAGTTAAAGGAGCCAAAGTTACGGCCAAAGTACTTAAGCAAGATAGAGCTAAAAAAGTTATCGTTTTTAAGTATAAGCCCAAGAAACGTTATCAAAAGAAAAAAGGGCATCGTCAGCCCTTTAGTCAAGTGGAGATATTGAAGATTTTATCGACGTCCCAGAAAAGCGTTAGTTAAAGTATTTTCATCAATATATTCCAAATCACTGCCCATTGATAAGCCGCGACCCAAACGGCTTATTTTTATCTCCGTCGGCTTAAGCAATCGTTCGATATAGAGAGAGGTGGTGTCGCCTTCAGTGGTCGGACTCAAAGCGAAAATGACTTCTTTGACCGGCGGCTGATTGTTTTTAACCCTTTCAATTAATTGCTTCATCCGTAAATTTTCCGGACCAACACCGTCAGGCGGCGAAATCAGACCGCCCAAAACATGATAAAGCCCCTGATATTGCTTAGTTTTTTCAATGGTGGGAATATTCAGGACCGTTTCTACGACGCAGATAGTCGCAGTGTCTCTTTTTTTATCCTGACAAATGGCACAAAGATTTTTTTCTTTGGGCGCCAGATTAAAACACTGCTGACAAAGATGAATTTCCGCTTTAACTTTTTTAATTGATTCTGATAACTCGTCCAGCTCCGGCTGTTTTTGATTAAGTAAATAAAAAACTAAGCGGGTAGCCGCCCGGGGGCCGATGTCAGGCAATTTACTTAATTGGTCAATAAGTTTTTGGATAGGTTCCGGAAACATCGATTTGTTACTCTCATTATTCACCTAAATATTTCTCCAGGTTTCTGAAGCTGACCTGGCTTTCATTGAAGAAAAGTTCTATTTTGCCAATCGGCCCATTGCGGTGCTTGGCGATAATAATATCGGCGATGTTTTTTCGGTCGGTATTGGGCCTGTCTTTGTCTTCCCGATAGATAAAAAGGACGACGTCCGAATCCTGCTCCAGACTTCCGCTTTCGCGCAAGTCGGAAAGTTTGGGGATAGACGGCGAGCGGCTTTCAACGGCCCGGGAAAGCTGGGAGAGAGCCAAAATCGGCAGATTCAATTCGCGGGAGAGAGCCTTTAAGCTGCGCGATATTTCGGTCACTTGCTGGACAGGCGAATCATAAGCGTTACGCGGCTGAATCAGCTGAAGATAGTCAATAATAATCAGACCCAGATCGTGTTCGGCCTGCAGGCGACGGGCCATAGTCCTCATTTGCATTATTGTTGGCGAAGCCGAGTCGTCAATAAAAATAGGAGCGGCTGACAGTTCATCTAGAGCCCGTTGAATCCGTTCAAAATCGTTATCTGGCCCCTCGCCGGATAAACGGCCGGTCCGCATCCGCCAGAGGTCCACTTCGGCCTGGGTGCAGATGAGCCGGTCAACTAATTGTTCTTTGGACATTTCCAAACTGAAGATAGCCACCGGCATTTTCTGCTTGGTGGCGATGTGGCGGGCAAAATCCAGGGCCAAGGTGGTTTTACCCAGGCTTGGCCGAGAAGCCAGAATAATCAGGTCGGCTTTCTGGAGACCGGAAAGATGATTGTCTAAGTCAACGAAACCGGTCGGGATACCTCGGGTGATTTCATCGCCGCGGTGCAGTCTATCAATCCGCTCAAAGGCCTCTTCCAAACTTTCTCTAATCGGAATAAATTTCTGGCCGACTGACTGCTGGGAGATGCTGAAAATTTTCTGCTCGGCCTGGTCAACTAAATCATCAACGTCATCCGGCTCCTGATAACTTAACTGGCTGATTTGACCGGAGGCCTCAATCAAATCGCGGAGAATTTTTTTGTGCTTGATAATCTTGGCATAATGAATGATATGGGCGGCGCTGGGTACGGCATTAACTAAGCTGGTCAAATAACTGGCTCCGCCAATCTCTTCTATTTTTTTCTTTTCCTCCAGGCGGTTGGTCAAACTCAACAAATCAATCGGTTCATTTTTATCGTAAAGCTCAAGCATGACCTGAAAAATATCGGTATGAATGCCACGGTAAAAATCCTCCGGTTTGAGAATGTCGGCTACTCGGATAATCGCTTCCTTGTCCAACATCAAAGCGCCTAAAACCGATTGTTCGGCTTCAATGTTCTGCGGCGGTAAACGACCAGCCAATTTCCGTTTTTCAATTGAGGTATTTTTATTATTAACCATTTTAAATAAAAAGGAGGGTTGACCCTCCCTATTTTACAAAATTATTGTCTCATCAAGCAAGAGGAGATTTTGTTATTATCTTGGGGACAATTTTGGTCCACCCGGAGTGTCTTCTACCTTAAACCCTTTAGCTTCAATTTGTTTCCTGATTTGGTCAGCTTTATCCCATTCCTCGTTTCTTCGCGCTTGTTCTCTTTGGCTGCCCAATTTTTTAATTTCCGGCGGGATGATTGTTTTTTCCTTCCTGATTTTATCTAAATTTAAACCAAGAACTTTATCAAAGTCCAGGATGGTGGCTAATTTATCTTGCTTAGATAATTTTGACTTCAGCAGTTCTTGAACTAGAGAGAAGGCTTGGGGAATATTAAAATCATCGCTAATTTTTTTAGTAAACTTATCTTTATATTCCTGATTTATTTTACCTGACCGGCTGCCTAATTCTTTGACTTGTTCGAGCAGGCGGTTAAATCCTTTTTGAGCTGACTCCATCAGCGACCAGGTAAAACTTTGTTTAGAGCGATAATGAGCCTGTAAAAATAAATAACGGAGAGCTAAGGGGTTAAATCCTTTTTCTTTGATTTGGGCCAAACCGTAGCCGGTTCCCTCCGACTTAGCCATTTTTTGATTATTAGCTAACAAATGCTCGTTGTGAAGCCAGTAATTGACAAATTTAACTCCATTGGCCGCTTCCGATTGGGCGATTTCATTGGTATGGTGAACCGGAATGTGCTCAAGGCCGCCCAGATGAATATCAATGGTTCGGCCCAGATACTTGTTGGCCATAACCGAACATTCAATGTGCCAGCCCGGAAAGCCCTGTCCGTTTTTGACTAAAGGAGAACTGAAAGGCGAGTCCCAATACTGTAAAGCGTTTTTATGCCTGCCGGCTTTGAAAAACCACAGGGTAAAATCGGCTGAATGTTTTTTTTGAGGGTCGCTGACTTCCGCTTTACCGGCTCCTTTGAGTTTTTCTTCTAATTTTTGACCGGAAAGTTGAGTGTAATTTTTGAATTTGGAAACATCAAAATAAACAGCCAGGTCGGTGGTATAGGCGTAACCCTTGTCTAATAAAATCCGAACCATTTTAATTATATCATCAATACATTGGGTCGCTCTTGGTTTGAACGTCGGCTCCAGAAGATTTAAGTCCCGAGTATCAGTTTCAAAAATCTCAATATATTTATCAGCTATTTCTTGGGGAGTCAGTTTTTCCCGACGGGCCGTTTTTTCTATTTTATCCTCGCCTTCATCCTGGTCGCCGGTCAGATGGCCGACATCGGTATAATTGCGGACATGCTTGACTTGGTATCCCAAATATTTAAGAGTCCGAACGACAATGTCAGCGCAAAACATGCCGCGCAGGTTGCCAATGTGTTGAGTCCAGTAGACGGTTGGTCCGCAATGATAAAAAGAGACCTGATTTTTTTTAATCGGTTTAAAGATTTCTTTTCGGCGGCTAAGGGTGTTGTATAATTTTAAAGCCATTTTTTCTTTTTGAAGTAGATGACCATAATGGTTGTGCTGATAAACATAACCATGAGAATGATTAACCAAGTCAGTGGATTTTGGCGGACAATCGGAATATTGTCAAAAACGTTCATGCCAAAGAAGCCGACGATGACGCTCAAAGGGAAAGTAATGAAGGAAACCACGGTCAGGAATTTCATGATGTCGTTTAATTTGTAAGAAAGTAAGGAATTATTGGTTTGCTCAATGGAATTAATCAATTCGCGATGATTTTCCAAAACATTCCAGACCCGGACGCAGGAGCCGACCACTTCTTGGGCGGCCGGTTTTGTTTCCGGACTAAAAAGACGAGCTGATTTTTTTTCTAAAACTTCCAAAACCGACCGTTGCGGTTTAATTGCCCTACGAAAATCAATCAGGTCCTTTTTAACTAAAGCTATTTTAGAAAGCATTTCTCTTTCTTTGCCTTTAAAAACTTGACTTTCAATTTTTTCAATCTTTTCGCCGATGTGGTCAAGCATGGGCAGGCAGGCGTCGACCAACCAATCAAGTACTCCAAAAAGAAGGTAGGCGGGGCTTTGGAAATATTGCTTTTGATGATAATCTTGGAGCTGGCAGTCATTAAAGAATGTCTCTAAATCAGGAATTTTACCGGCATGGCTGGTAATCAGGGTATCTGGTGTAATAATCAGGTCTAATTCTATTGGTTTGGTTTGCTGGTTTCTCCGATTGAAAACCGGAAAGTGCAGGGCCATAAAAAGTTGGTTGGGGTATTCTTCTATTTTGGGCCGGTGAATGGGCGGCAGAAATTGTTCAGCGATGAAAGGATGAAGACGAAATCTTTCCTTGAGTTCATCTAAATCCTTTTGCTTTGGTTTCTGGATATCAATCCAGGTAATATTATTAGCAGTAATTGTTTTCATAATATGGTTCTCCTGTTTATTCTCCATTTTAGCATGTCTTCTTTTAGCTGGGCAAGTGGTTTGACAACTTTTGGGAAAATGATAAACTAATATTAGGCAATGATGAATAAGAAAATTACTTATCTTACTGAAGAAACTGGTCAGTCTGCCGACCAGGTTAAAAAACTTAGAAAGAAGCTTAAAGAGTGCCAAAAAGACAAGGAGGAATATCTGACCCAGGCCCAACGAGCCAGGGCTGATTTGATTAATTATCGAAAGAGGCAGGAAGAAAAAATAATACCTGGAATTGTAACAATTGGTCAGATTAGCATAATTCGTAACATAGTATTACCGGCCTTGGATAGTTTAGAAGCAGGAGCTAAAAAGAGTAAAGATGTTAAGCAAATCAGAGATCAGATAAATGGTATTCTAGTAAAGAATAAGATAGAGGAGATTGGAGCTGTGGGGGAAAAATTTAACCCTGAATTTCACGAAGCAGTGGAATCAGTTGAATCTGGAGAGGAATCAGGAATAATTATCGAGGAAATCCAAAAAGGATATTTGTTGAATAACGAAGTACTGCGACCGAGTAAAGTTAAAATAGCCAAGTAATTTCTTAAAAAAATAATTATAAAATTAAGATTAGGCCTGGCGGTTAAATGACCGAGAGTCGCTTGAGGCGACTGTAGGGAAATAAGCTGTCAGCAGATATGTTTATGCCTATTAAATGGAAACCCTTCAGGGAGATAGAAAAACCCCTTAATCTGCCAGATGTTTTTGAAGAAGATGAATGGGTTCCTTTTGTGCCGACTTTTCGAGCCGAGGAACCGGCCGTTGACATCTATCAGGATAAAAACAATCTTTATGTGGAAATACCCCTGACTGGCGTTAATCCTAAAGATGTTCAGGTTTCTATTGATGACAATGTTTTGACTATTCAAGGCAAAACCCAGGAGAAGAAAGAAGTCAAAGAAAAAGATTATTTGCGTAAGGAAATCAGGAAGGGTTCTTTTCGCCGAGTAATTAAATTACCGGTTGAAGTGAAAGGAAATAAGGCTGTTGCTGAAAGTGTGGGCGGAATAATAAAGATTACTATTCCTAAGGCGGCTAAGACAACTCCGCCATCCAAAATGATTCCCATTAAAATCAAATAGGCTCGGAAAGTGCTTTTCAGCTACCGCTGAAAAGCGCATTTCCTTGCCTTGCTTTAGAAAATAATGACAAAAATAATTGGTATTGATTTAGGCACGTCAAATTCTGCCGCAGCCGTGGTAGAAGGAGGCAAGCCGACAATGATTCCTTCGGCTGAAGGAACAATTGTTGGCGGCGGTAAGGCCTTCCCTTCTTATGTTGCCTTTGATAAAGAAGGCAATCTTTTGGTTGGCGAAGCAGCCCGTCGGCAAGCGGTGACTAATCCCGAGAACACGGTTACCGCCTTCAAACGGAAGATGGGCACTAAAGAGAAAATAAATATGGCTGGTAAAGAATATACTCCCCAGCAGCTTTCCGCCTTTCTTCTTCAGAAAATTAAAAAAGATGCCGGGGCCTTCTTGGGCGAACCGATTAAAAAAGCGGTTATCACCGTACCGGCCTATTTCAATGATTCCCAGCGCCAGGCAACCAAAGATGCCGGAGCCATCGCCGGTTTTGAAGTAGACAGAATTATCAATGAGCCAACGGCTGCTTCTTTGGCTTACGGGGTTGACAAAGCCGACAAAGAGGAAAAGATTCTTGTTTTTGATTTTGGCGGCGGTACTTTAGACGTCACTCTGATGGATTTCGGCCAGGGAGTTTTTGAAGTTAAGTCAACTTCGGGAGATACGCAACTGGGCGGCACCGACATGGATGAACTTTTGACTAACTACATCATTGAAGAATTTAAAAAAGAAAATAATATTGATTTGAATCAGGATAAAACAGCTTACCAGAGAGTTAAAGAAGCGACTGAGAAGGCAAAAATTGAACTTTCATCTACTTTAGAGACAGAGATTAATTTGCCTTTTCTGAGCGCTGATTCGGCTGGCCCGAAACATTTAGTCGCTAAAATCACCCGGGCCAAGTTGGAAGAATTAGTTGGGCCAATTATTGAAAAGTGCCGCGGTCCCTTGGAACAGGCCCTGAATGATGCCAAATTGACTCCTGACGAAATTACCAAAATCATCCTGGTCGGCGGTCCGACCAGGATGCCGGCTGTTCAAAAATTTGTTGAAGATTATGCCGGTAAAAAAATTGAAAGAGGTGTTGACCCGATGGAATGCGTGGCCGCCGGAGCGGCTATTCAGGGAGCTGTTTTGGCCGGCGAAATGAAAGACGTTCTTTTGTTGGATGTTACTCCGTTAACTTTGGGCATTGAGACCCTGGGCGCGGTGATGACGCCGTTGATTGAACGGAATACGACCATTCCCGCTTCCAAGACGCAGATTTTCTCTACCGCTTCTGACAGTCAGCCGGCCGTTGATATTCATGTTTTACAAGGTGAGCGGCCGGTGGCCGCCGACAACCGAACCTTAGGCAGATTTATCTTAGATGGCATCCCGCCGGCCCCCCGGGGAGTTCCTCAGATTGAAGTTAGCTTTGACATTGACGCTAACGGTATCTTGAATGTTAAAGCCAAGGATAAAGCGACTAATAAAGAACAGGCCATTACCATTACCGACTCGGCGGCTCTTTCCAAAGAGGAGATTGAGAAAATGAAGCAGGAGGCCGAAGCTCATGCCACTGAAGATAGACAAAGGAAGGAATTGATTGAGATGCGTAACCAGGCCGATACTTTAATTTTTTCCACCGAGAAGGCTCTTAAGGAAGCCGGCGATAAAATTAAAGCCGAAGATAAAAAAGAAGTAGAGGATAAGTTAGAGACCTTAAAGAAAGTCAAAGATTCCAACGAAATAGAAACTCTCAAAAAAGCCATTGATGAATTATCTCAAGCTATCCAGAAAATCGGCGCCCAATTATATCAAAAAGTTCAGGAAGAGAAAGCAGAACAGTCCGAACCGGAGATATCCGCCAAGGGCGGACGCGCCTCTGGTGCGAAAGGAGAAGCCGACCAGGAAAAAACAGTTGAAGGCGAATACGAAGAGGTTAAGGAAGAGAAGAAGTAATATGTATAAAAATCGGGTTACCCAATCAGTGGTGGCCGGTCTAGCTACCTTAATTTCAACGGCCAGCTGGTTGGGTTTAAAGAATGTTTTAACCGGCGGCGATAATTGGCTTTGGCCAAGTATCGGCTTTTTAATTTTACTAATCTTTTTAAGCTTAAATTGGCTCCTGACTAAGTCCAAAGCCATTTTATTAGTTACACTTACTCTTGTCTTAATCAGCTTTTTCTTTGCTTTCAGTTTCAAAATGACCTATTCGGCTGTTCTTTTTATCGCTTTGTTATTCTTTCTTTTCGGTTCTTGGCGGGCCGTTAACGAAAAAGAGGTCAGAATTAAATTAGAAGTTGATAAAATTCTCTGTCGCGGTCTGCCGGCCGTCTTAACCGGCCTAATTTTAATTACAGCTACTGCTTATTATTTTTCACCTCTAGTTTTAGAGAACCAGAACCAGATTAAAATTCCCCGTTTTTTATTTGATTTGATTGTCCAGCCGGTTATCGAAACGCTTGAAGCCCAAGTACCTCTTTCTCAATTATCGGCCGAACTCGGGGTCGATTCGACGGATAACCAACAATTTGAAGAAGCCCTTTATCAATTGGTCAATGAGCGCTTTAATCAATTCAGCCAGCCCTACCAAGAATATTTGCCTTTTGGTTTGGCTATCGGCCTCTTCTTTGCCCTTAAGGCGATTAGTTTGCCTTTTAAATGGCTGGTCATTTTATTAAGCTGGCTGATTTTTAAGCTTTTAGTTTCTTTAGGGGCGATTAAAATTCAAGAAAAAGGAGTTTTGCAACAGGTGATAGAGGTATAGAACAAGGATTAATTATTATTTATGGCTAAGGATTACTATGAAATATTAGGGGTGTCCCGGGGAGCTTCCGAGCAAGAGATAAAAAAGGCCTACCGGAAATTAGCTCTGCAATATCATCCAGATCGGGCACCGGCTGACAAGAAAAAGGAATACGAAGAAAAATTCAAAGAGATTAGTCAGGCCTATCGAGTCCTTTCCGATAAAGAAAAGAAAGCTCAATACGACCAATACGGACAGACCTTTGAAGGAGCGCCTTTCGGTCAAGGATTTAGTCAACAGGATTTCCGTTCTTTCCACGAAGCCTTTGGCGGCCGCGACATTTTTGAAGATTTGGGTTTTGGCCGAATTTTTGAAGAGATGTTTGGTTTCGGCCCCCGAACCAGAACCAGACGAACTGCTCAATACGGACGAGATATTGCCGTAGATATGGAAGTAGATTTGAAAGATGCTTTTAACGGACTAAAGAAAGAGATTGATTTACGAAAGATGGTCACTTGTCCGGAATGCCAGGGCAAAGGCGGCCAGTCGTTAAAGAAATGCCCTGTCTGCCAGGGGACTGGTTACGAGCAAACCGGCCGCCAGGGTTTTTTAGGGTTTATTATTCAACAGAGGCCCTGCTCAAGGTGTCACGGCCGAGGCGAAATACCGGAAAAAGTTTGCCCTAAATGCGGCGGTCAGGGAAGAGTTGAGGAGACAAAGGAGATTAAAATAACCATTCCGGCTGGTATTGATGACGGACAGGTTCTTAGATTGAGCGGCCAGGGGGAAGCGGCTCCCTACGGTGGAACAGCCGGCGATTTGTTTATCAATATTCATCTGCGGCCTGACAAAAATTTCCAGCGACAGGGCGACGATTTACTTTATAACTTAGTTATCAACTTCAGCCAAGCGGCTTTAGGTGATAAAATAGAAATACCCACTTTGGCTGGCCCAGTTAATTTGAAAATTCCGGCTGGCAGTCAACCCGGCCAGCTGATCAAATTAAAAGGTAAGGGGATACCTTGTCTATACGGCCGCGGTCAGGGAGATTTGATTGTCAAGATTCAGGTAGAAGTTCCTAGGAAGTTATCCCGAAGAGAAAAAGAGCTTATTAAGGACTTAGCCAAGTAGTATTTCAGAGTTCAGGATAACCATTTCGAGAAGATTAGATGACAAAAGATAACAACCGGGATAGTTTGGTAATAAAGAACTCTTTTGTCATCTTAGAGCAACCGCTTAAATAATAAATAGAATACTAACCAAGTCACGGCGGCTGCGACTTCGAGGAATGGTTATCCTGAACTTCTTGAACTCATAGTCATTATGTCTATTCGTGAATTATTAACTAATTTTCATGTCGGCACCGCTTCCGGCTGGGATTTGTTTGTTATCCTTGTTTTCTTGGTGGCTGTTTTGGTCTACGGTTTTTTCCTCGGTCGCAATCGAATGATTATCTTGCTTTTGGGCAGCTATTTCTCTTTGATTATCAGTCAGGTTATTCCTTGGTCAAGAATTAGCGCTTTGGGCTGGTTGAGGATTGGTCAAGAACCATCGGCCTCTTTGAAAATTTTGGTTTTTGTCGGCTTAATCCTGTTGTTTTATTTTCTCATACCGCGTTCTGTTCTTAGTTCGGCTTTAAGAATCAAGAAGAGAGGTGAGGCCGTTTGGTGGCAGATATTTGTTTTAAGCATTGTTCAGTTGGGCCTTTTGGCAGCAATCATCTTTTCTTTTTTACCTGGTCAGACCATAGCTGATTTTACTCCTTTGGTCAAAAAGATATTCATTGGTCCGGAAGCTCAATTTATCTGGCTAACTTTGCCAATTCTGTTTATCGTTTTAATGCGCCGCAAGAAAAAGATAGAGGATTAATAAATTTGTCCTTTAATAACATAGAGAAGAGAAAGGAGGATTTGGAATGAAAAGATGGATAGGCCCGCCACAGTCTTTACTTATAGGTATTGCCGTATTTTTGGCTGTTATTGTTTTGATTTCGGGCTTGCCTTTGGGTTTCGACGATAGATGGCAAGGAATGATAGTGGGTTTTGCTTTTTTTATCTTCATTCTTTTAAGGAACTCGGTTGATTGGTCCAGCCTCTTGGTGTATTCAGGAAGAAAGAATGAAGAAAGTATTATGGTGAATCTATTGACGCCTTTAATCTTTTCTTTAATAATGTCAGCTTTCGCTGTCTGTGGTTGTCAAATAAGTTTGGTAAAGGTAAGTTTATCTTTTCTGATAGCCGTAATCGCGGATATTCTTATCCGAATTTGGCTGGGTTGGAGAATGGCTCAAAATATTGGTGACAACAGAAGCAAAAGCAAAGAAGAATCGACTACTTGATTCAACCTCGCAGTAAACCGTCTAAACTGGATTACTGCGGGGTTGATTTTTTTTAGAAAAAAAGATAAAATGATGAAAATGGGGGTATAGCTCAATGGTAGAGCAGTGGCCTTTTAAGCCATTGATGGGGGTTCGATCCCCTCTACCCCTACTTTTATAGCCTCGGAGGCCGAGAACGGTCCTCGGACTTAAAATATGACTATTAGACAAATCTACAATTTAGCTCTCAAAATGGGTATTGAAGCGGATTTGCGGGGTAAAACCGAAGTCAAAAAATACTTGGCTCACCAGAAAGAAAATTATCAGAAACTGCCGCCGGAAAAGAAAAAAGAATTCGATAGAGAGCGACTGAGTAATCCTTACTCCGATACTCGTATTTTGAACGAACCCAAAAATCCTCAAAAGTCAATTAAAAGGATTTTGGCCGGTATTGATATTGGGGTGTCTGAATTGCTTTTGGCCAAAGAATTGGGCAAGATTGATTTGATTTTTTCTCATCATCCTCACGGTCAGGCCTTGGCTAATTTAGACGATGTTATGCAATTACAGGCCGAAGTTCTGGCTCAATATGGCGTCCCGATTAACGTGGCCGAAGGATTACTGAAACCGAGAATTTCAGAAGTGGCCCGCTCGCTTTCTCCAGCTAATCATAACCGGGTCGTTGATGCCGCTAAATTACTCCATCTGGGATTTATCTGCGTTCACACGGCCTGCGATAATTTAGTGGCCAATTTTCTAGACCAAAAGATAAAAAAATCGCAACCGGAATATGTCGGCGACCTGTTAAAGCTTTTGAAAGAAATTCCCGAGTATAAAGAGGCGATTAAAATTGGTGCCGGGCCGTGGCTTTTTGTCGGCGAGGAAGGGAATCGTTGTGGCAGGATCGCTTTGACTGAAATTACCGGCGGCACCGAGGGTTCGGCCAAAATTTACGAAAAGATGGCTCAAGTAGGCATTGGAACAATTATTGGCATGCACATGTCAGAAGAGCATAAAAACGAAGCCGAAGCGGCTCATATTAACGTAGTCGTGGCCGGCCATATGTCTTCTGATTCTATCGGGGTCAACATTCTTCTCGACCAATTAAAAAAACAGGGGATTGAGGTTATTCCCTGCGGCGGATTAATCCGTAAATAGATTCGCAAAATATGCCCTGGTATAAAGATTTTTTTGACAAATGGTATCTTGAAATTTATCGAGATAGGCCGCTATTTAAAGAAAAAAATATTCAAAAAGAGTTTACCTTTATTAGACGTGTTCTGAATTTACCCGAAGGAGCTAAAGTTCTTGATTTATGTTCCGGGCACGGTCGTCATACTATTCCTTTGGCTAAAACTGGCTATCAAATGACGGCGCTTGATTTAAACAAAAAGTTTCTTAGTATTCTTAAAAGAGAAGCCAAGGAACAAAAATTAGATATTAGAATTATCCATAGCGATATGAGAGACATTCCTTTTATGAACGAATTTGACGGGATAATTAATATTTTTACTTCATTTGGTTATTTCACAAATGACAAAGAAAATCTTAAAGTTTTAGAGCAGGTTTTTAGGGCCTTAAAGCCGGCTGGCAAATTCTTGCTCGATGTTGTAAATAAAGAATGGGTCCAAAGAAATACTCACATCGAAAATAAATACAAGATAAAAAAATACTCCGTTTTGGAAAAAATAAAATTTAATCAAGGAACTAACCAATGGAAAGCTAATTTCGCGATTACCAACGGAAAAGGCAGAAATTATTCGGCAAAATACATAACTAAATTATATTCTTTGGCTGAAATAGAGAAGATGCTGAAGCAAGTAGGCTTTGATAAAATCATTGGCCTCTTTGGGAATACTGTCAAAATAGAAAAATTTACCCCCCAATCTAAACGTTTAGTAATTTTAGCCCAAAAATGAGAGTTTAAAGTTAGCCGAGAGTTCTTTCTCTGCACAGTTTCTACCATTGTGCAGGGATTTTTTTATTCCACTTGTTAAAGCCAATAAAAGCTGTTATAATTTGAACAGTCAAAAATAAATGAAGCGTCTTTTAGCCGTTGAAACAATTAAGAAAACAGGGGAGTCAGTCAAGTTGGCTGGCTGGGTTCATCAACGCCGCGACCACGGCCAGATTATTTTTATTGATTTGAGAGACAAAAGCGGCTTAGTTCAGTTGGTCTTCACTCCCGAAAGTAAGGCCCTTTACCGGACAGCTAACTCTTTGCGGCCAGAATGGGTTATTAAAGCGGAAGGAAAAGTTAATCAACGACCCAAAGGAATGGATAATCCTAAGCTGCCGACCGGTCAAATTGAGATAGAGGTGACCAATTTAGAAGTTCTTAATCAAGCCAAGACACCGCCTTTTGAGATTACTCAGACCAACACTGGCGGGAAGGAAGCCAATGAGGAACTTCGCTTAAAATACCGCTATTTGGATTTACGACGGCAAAAAATGAAAGATAATCTGGTCTGGCGGCATAAAGTAGTCAAAATAATCCGCGATTTCATGGATAGAGAGAACTTTACGGAAATAGAGACGCCTATTTTAACCAAGTCCACCCCTGAAGGAGCCAGAGATTTTCTGGTTCCCAGCCGAATTCATACAGGTCAATTTTACGCCTTGCCCCAGGCCCCTCAGCAACTCAAACAATTACTAATGGTCGCCGGCCTGGAAAAATATTTTCAGATTGCCCGTTGTTTTCGTGACGAAGATTTGCGGGGCGACCGCCAACCGGAATTCACTCAATTAGATATTGAAATGTCTTTTATTAAGCAGAAAGATATCTTAAATCTGGTTGAAAAGCTCTTTATCAAAATTGTTAAAGAGTTAGTTGAATTAGATAAAAGTTTGTCCAAGAAACTGACCTTTAAGCCGTTTTTTAAGTTAGATTACCAGGAAGCCATCAAAAAATATGGCACTGATAAACCGGATTTGAGAAAAAATAAAAAAGACCCCGATGAATTAGCCTTTGTCTGGATTTTGAATTGGCCTCTTTTTGAATGGAATAGCGATGAAAAAAGATACGATTCCTGTCATCATATTTTTACAGCCCCCCAAGAAAAAGATTTGCCTCTATTAGACAAAGAGCCTCTCAAAGTTCATTCTTGGCAACATGATTTAGTCCTTAATGGTCATGAAATTGGCGGCGGCAGTATCAGAATTCACCAGCGGGAGATTCAAGAGGAGATATTTAAATTAGTTGGTTTAACCAACGAAGAAACAGAGGAAAAATTCGGTCATTTACTGCGGGCCTTTGAATATGGAGCGCCGCCTCACGGCGGGATTGCTCTGGGCCTTGATCGTTTGCTGATGATTCTATTTAATGAAAAAAGCATCCGTCAGGTGATTGCTTTCCCAAAGAGCGGTGACGGCCGCGATTTGACCATGGAGGCGCCCAGTTCGGTTAGTCCGGAACAACTGAAAGAATTAGGGATAAAGATATCCCCTTGATTAATATATAGTTAGATTTAGAAGCTCAACCTAACCATTTCGAGAAGCTTAGATGACAAAAGATACCAACTAAGAGGGAAGGGTAATGAAGAACTCTTTTGTCATCTTAGAGCAGCCGCTTAAATAATAAATGGAGAACAATGGCGTCACGGCGGCTGCGTCTTCAAGAAATGGTTAGGTTGAGCTTTGACAAGAGACGATGTTGACTAAGTTCTTGACCACTGTTTTTATTTTACTTAATCCGCTTAATTTTTTATTCGGCCAGTCATCAGGACAAGCTAACTTTGAGCAAACTTCTTTACCTCCTCAGCCGCTACCCGAGACAAACTCTTTGACAATTGACTTCCGTCCCGGTTTAGCCAATATTATTTCCGGCTTTGTCATCTCGGCTGCCCAGGGGACTAATCCTGATTTTTTGCCTATTCGCAACTGGAACGTTGACGAACCAAAAGTTAAAGCCGAAGCGGCCTTAATTTTTGAATCAGATAAGGATAAAATTCTTTATCAAAAAAATATTGAAGAAGTTTTGCCCGTGGCCAGCTTAACTAAATTGATGACCGGCCTAATCGTCTTGGAAAATTTGGATTTAGACCAGGTGGTAACCGTCAGTCAAAAAGCAGTTGCCGCCTACGGCGATAACGGCGGTTTGGTTATTGATGAAGAAATCTCGGTTAGAAGTCTTCTTTACATCCTGCTGATGGAATCAAGCAACGACGCCGCTGTGGCTTTAGCTGAGGCGCTTGAGGCATCTGAAAATCTGCGAAGGTTTAACCTTCGCAGATACGAAGGTTTAACCTTCGCAGACCTCTTTACAAACCTGATGAATGAAAAAGCCGAAGAATTAGGCCTGTCCAAGACCAATTTTGTCGAGCCAACCGGTTATCAGCCAGCCAATCTGTCAACGGCTCTTGATTTAGCCGAATTAGTCAAATATACTTTAAATCAGTCACTCCTTTGGCAGATTCTCAGGACAAAAACGATTGATGTATCTTCAATTGATAATTCTGTTAATCATCATTTAACCAATACCAATCAGCTATTAGGCCATTGGCCGAATATCATTGGCGGCAAAACCGGTTATACCGAAGAAGCGCAGGGCTGTCTCATTTTAGTTATCAGTCAGGATTTAGATAAAATGAGAAACTATTTTGACCAAGATTCTTCTGCTTGTCTGATTATTATTGTTTTAGGGGCTGAAGATAGATTTTTAGAAACAGAAAAATTAGTTAATTGGGTCAACCAGGCCTATATCTGGTAAATAAGTAGATAAGGGACGCCCTTGAAAGGGCGTCCCTTGGAATCAAATCTATGCCTGATATTTTTCATCTTTCTCGTCTCTTAGGATTAGCTGCTATTTCCTTCATTTTTGCTTTGGCTTGGACACCAGCTTTAGTCCATTTTCTGGAAAAGTATCGTTTGGGTAAGCAAATTCGGTTCGCCAACGTACCTGTTTTCGCCAGTCTTCATAAGAAAAAAGAAGGAACTCCGACTATGGGCGGCATTTTGGTTTGGGGAACTATTTTAGTTATCACTTTACTTTTCTGGTGGGCTGGCCAAATAGGCCAGGGGACTATTTTTGAGAAAATAAGCTTTTTAAGCCGCGGCCAGACGCTTCTGCCTTTAGGCGCCTTAGTTGCTTCAGCTTTGGTTGGCTTGGGTGATGATTTATTAGGCGTTTTTAAAAGGGGTTCTAATGGAGGCGGCTTACACATGCGGCACCGCCTCTTAATTTATACAGCCATTGCCGCTTTTGGCGCTTGGTGGTTCTTTTGGAAATTAGACTGGGATTTAATTCATGTCCCTTTTGTCGGCGATTTTAATATCGGCTGGTGGTATATCCCTCTCTTTATTTTCGTTCTGGTCGCGACAGCTTTTTCAGTTAACGAAACCGACGGATTGGATGGTTTAGTCGGCGGTATCCTTTTAATTGCTTTTGGCGCTTACGGAGTCATCGCCTTTTCTCAAGGAAAAATGGATTTAGCCGTTTTTTGTGGAGTAATTATCGGCGCTTTGTTAGCTTTTCTTTGGTTCAATATTCATCCGGCCCGCTTTTTTATGGGCGATACCGGAGCAATGTCCCTAGGTATCACTTTGGGAATTATTGCTATGTTAACTAATGCCTTCCTACTGCTGCCTTTGATTGGCTTTATCTTGGTTATGGAATCTGCCTCGGTAATCATTCAACTCCTTTCTAAAGTAATCCGCCAGAAAAAGATTTTTCTTTCCACGCCGATTCATCACCATTTTGAAGCTATTGGCTGGCCGGAAACAAAGGTGACTATGCGTTTCTGGATAGTCGGCGGGGTCATGGCCGCTATCGGTTTGATTCTGGTCTTCATTGAGAAAATTATTTGAGCCTCTTTAGCTAAGTTATGAAAATCAGTAATTTCAAAAACAAAAAAGTAACGATTATCGGTTTAGGACTACATGGCGGTGGTGTCGGCGTAGCTAAATTCTTCAGTCGTTTGGGGGCCAAGGTTTTAGTTACTGATTTAAGAGACAAAGAGGAACTAAAAGAATCCTTAGAAAAACTCAAAGGCAGACCAATAAAATATGTTTTGAATCAGCATCGGCCGGAAGATTTTATCAATACTGATTTGGTCATTAAAAATCCGGCTGTTCCGGAAAAATCTAAATATCTGGAAATAGCTCGTCAACACGGCGTACCTATTGAAACGGATGTAGGGATGTTCTTTGAGCTTTGTCCAGCGCCGATTATCGGCATAACCGGCAGCAAAGGCAAGTCAACAGTGGCTACTCTGACCGCTAAGTTTCTGACCAAAAAATATAGTGACGTTATTTTAGCTGGCAATATCCGCAGTTCCGTCTTAACTAAATTAAAAAAGATTAATAAAGATAGTTTGGTTGTCTTAGAGCTTTCCAGTTGGCAATTGGCTGGCTTGAGGTCTCATCGAAAAAGCCCCCGCTGTTCAGTAATAACCAATATTCTGCCCGACCATCTCAATCGCTACAAGAACATCGAAGAATATATTGAGGATAAGAAAGAAATTTTCCGTTGGCAGAAAGCGAAACCTCATCAGAAGAGACAAGATATCTTCCAAGGCAGAGATTATCTAATCCTTAATTACGATGATAAAATAGTCAGGGATTTTGCCAGTCAAGCTAAATCACAAGTATTTTATTATAGTCAGGATAACGGCATCACTTCCAACTTGGAGAAAGCTAATTTAGCTGCTTTCGTCAAGGGAGAAAAAATCCTTTTTGGTCAGGATAAAAAAGAAGAAATTTGTTCTTTGGAAGACGTTCGTTTAAGAGGCAAGCATAATATTGACAATGTTTTAGCCGCTATCAGCGTAGCCAAATTATGCCAAGTTTCTAATAAATCAATTAAAAAAGTTCTTGATAAATTTAAAGGTCTGGAAGGCCGCTTGGAATTAATTAAAATAGTTAACCAAGTTAAATATATTAACGATACGGCCGCGACCATCCCCGAAGCCACTTTAGCTGCTTTAACTTCTTTCCCCCTGAAGAAAAATATTATCCTTATTGCCGGTGGAGCTGACAAAAATTTAAATTTTGACCAGCTGGCTGAAATATTGGTTAGAAAAGTAAAAAGTTTGATTCTTTTAGAAGGAACAGCTACGGCTAAACTGAAACAGGCAGTCGAAAATCAGATTGCCCTGACTAATAATCAATTGGAAATAATTGGTCCGCTAGATAGCATGAAAGAAGCGGTTTCGGAAGCTAGTGCCAGAGCGATTAAGAAAGATATTGTTTTGCTTTCGCCAGCCTGCGCCAGTTTTGGTCTTTTCAGGCATGAATTTGAAAGAGGCGAAGCTTTTATTAAGGCCGTTAATAGATTATAATTCAATCATCATTTCTGTTTTGTTTTGCCCAGCCATAAACGCCTCTGACAAGTTTCTATGAAAGCTCATCAACCAGATTATATTCTCATTTTTCTCATCTTGTTTATGGTTGCTTTTGGTTTAGTGATTATCGCCAATCCGTCCATAGTTCTTTCCCAGGAAAATTTTAAAGAGAGTTATTATTTCTTGAAGCATCAGGGACTTAATGTCCTTTTGGGACTGATTTTTTTCTTTATTGCTCAGCGTATTTATTATAAACATTGGCAAAAATTCGCTTTTTTCTTATTGATTTCAAGTATTGCTCTTTTAATTTTGGTCTTCATTCCCGGATTGGGTTACGGCTCTGGTCAGGCCAGAAGATGGATTATTTTAGGCCCTTTTTCTTTTCAGCCCTTTGAATTAGTCAAACTGACTTTTATTTTCTATTTAGCCGCCTTGCTTAGTAAAAAAGGAAGAAATAATCAGCAAATAATTAAAGAAAGCTTAATCCCTTTTTTGGTGACCGCTGGGATAATTACCTTTTTAATTCTTAGTCAACCCGACTTTAGCGCCTTGATTATTCTAATAGCCATTGCCCTGACTATTTACTTTTTGGCCGGGATGAATATATCTTATCTTTTGGCCTTTGCCGGTCTAGCTTTGGTTGGTTTTTTGGTTCTGATTAAAATGGCTGCTTACCGAATGAATCGTTTGATTGTTTATCTTCATCCGGAAATGGACCCTCGAGGCATCGGCTATCAGATTAATCAGGCCTTATTAGCTATTGGTTCAGGAGGTCTTTTTGGCTTAGGTCTCGGTCATAGTATTCAGAAATGGCGCTATCTGCCTGAACCAATTGGCGACTCTGTTTTTGCTATTATTGCCGAAGAACTAGGCTTGATTGGCGCCGCTTTTTTGGTTGCTCTCTTCGTCCTTTTGGCTTGGCGAGGATTGAAAATTGCCCGTCAGGCACCGGACAGATTTGGCCTCCTTCTGGCTGGCGGTATTACCGGCTGGTTATTCTTCCAGGCCTTTATTAATGTAGCTGCCATTTCCGGTTTAGTTCCTTTAACTGGTCTGCCTTTACCTTTAATCAGTTACGGCGGCTCGGCCATGGTTGTTTCTTTAACCGCTTTAGGCGTTTTAGTTAACGTTTCAAAATATACCTAGAGCGTCAGCGGGGGCGTCCCTTTTTAGTAAAAAGGGACGCCCCAGGAAGATATGCGAATACTTTTTACCGGCGGCGGCACTGGTGGGCACATTTTTCCCATCATTGCTTTAGCCAGACAATTAAAACAAATTCACACTCAATCAATGACTCCGATTGGTCCGGCTGAGGAGACTACTTTAGAAATGTTTTTTCTAGGACCTGATGGCTGGACTAAGGAATTACTCAAAAAAGAAGGTATTAGAACTAGAATAATTTTAGCTGGCAAATTGAGACGCTATTTTTCTGTTTGGACTCTTTTTGATTTAATTAAGATGCCCTTGGGTTTGTTGCAATCACTTTGGTATCTTTATTTCTGGATGCCCGACGTTATCTTCAGTAAAGGAGGTTACGGCAGTATGCCGGTCGTTTTAATTGGTTGGCTTTACCGGATTCCTATCTTAATCCATGAATCAGATACCGTCCCCGGTTTGACTAATCGCTGGGCCGCTAAATTATCTCAAAGAATTGCTCTCTCTTTTGATTCGGCTGAAGAATATTTTCCTCCTCAAAAAACCGCCTTGGTCGGCAACCCAGTCCGTTCAGAAGTTATTCAAATTTGTCAGATGGTCAGCCAAGAGGTGGAAGAAGAGGCCAAGAAACTTTTTCAAATTAACGGCCAAAAACCAATCCTTCTTATTCTGGGCGGCAGTCAAGGAGCTCACTCATTAAATGAATTTATTTTACAACTTTTACCTCAGCTTTTAGAAAATTATGAAATTATTCATCAAGTTGGCTCAAAGAATTACCACCAAATTGAAAAGAAAGTCGGCCAAAACCAGCTAGTTAATTATCATTTTTATGCCTTTTTAGATGAAAACCAGTATGCGGCTGCTTATCTTTTAGCTGGTTTAGTTATTTCCCGGGCCGGGGCGGGGACTATCTTTGAAATGGCTGCCTGTGCTAAACCAAGTATTTTAATTCCCTTGCCTCAAGCAGCTGCTGACCACCAAAGGAAGAATGCTTTTGCTTATGCCCGAGCCGGGGCTACCTTAGTTATTGAACAAGCCAATCTGACTCCCAACCTTTTCTTAAATAAAATTAACCAGATTCTGAGTAATCCTGAATTAGCCCGAAAGATGTCTCAAAGCGCCCAGAATTTTTATCAACCAGAAGCCGCTCAAAAAATCGGCCAGGAATTGATTGAAATGGGAAGATAGTATGGTTAAAATTCAACCAATTAGAGTCAGAATTGCGCCCAGTCCGACCGGACCGCTGCATTTAGGCACAGCCCGTACTGCTCTTTTTAATTATCTATTTGCCCGAAAAAACAAGGGTGAGTTTATTCTGCGCATTGAAGATACTGATATAGAGCGTTCGGAAAAGAAATATGAAAAAGAAATAATTGATTATCTTAAATGGCTGGGGATTCAATGGGATGAAAAAATTTATCGACAGAGCGAACGGATTACTCTTTATCAAAAATACATTAAGAAACTGCTTGATTCGGGTCAGGCCTTTTGGTGTTATCATAGTCAAGAAGAATTAGTCCAGGAAAAAGAAGAACAGATGAAAAGAGGAGAGGGGCCACGTCATCTTTGCCAGCATAAAGACCAGTCGCCTAAAGCAAAAAAAGGAGGTATTATCAGATTCCGCTGCCCGGATAAAAAAGTGGTTTTCAATGATTTAATTCGCGGTCATTTAGAATTTGACGGTCGTTTGTTAGGCGACATTAGTATTGCTAAAGACGAAAAAACGCCTCTCTATAATTTCAGCGTGGTCATTGACGATTATGAAATGAAAATGAGCCATGTTATCCGCGGCGAAGACCATATTTCCAACACTCCCAAGCAGATTTTAATCGGCCAAGCCCTCGGCTTTCCTCAACCTCAATTCGCTCATTTGCCCCTTATCTTAGGCCCGGACAAAAGCAAACTAAGCAAACGCCACGGAGCGGTCTCGGTCAGTTGGTATAAAAAAGAGGGATATTTACCGGAAGCGCTGGTTAATTTTATGGTTCTGCTCGGCTGGAATCCGGGGACAACCAAAGAATTTTTTTCTCTTGAAGAGCTAGCTAAAGAATTCTCTTTGGAACGGGTTCAGAAAGGAGGAGCCATTTTCAATCTGCAGCGCCTGGACTGGCTCAACGGATATTATATCCGCCAGATGGATTTAGATGATTTAACCAAAAAATGCCTGCCGTATTTAGAATCGTCATTACGAGGAGCCGGAGGCGACAAAGCAATCCCGTTTGATTATGCCAAAAAAATAGTCGCCTTAGAGCAAGAGCGGTTAAAGAAGCTGTCTGAAATAGGGGATTTAACCAAATTCTTCTTTTTAGACAAATTGGACTATCCAGCCGAGTTGCTTATCTGGAAGAAAATGACCCTCCAAGAGGTCAAAAATAATCTTGACATGCTAGAGGAAAAATTGTCTAAAATGAACAAATTTGACCGGAAATCGCTGGAGGGAGCTTTGATGCCCTTGGCTAAGAAACACGGCTCTGGCGAGCTCCTATGGCCTCTGAGAGTGGCTTTAACCGGCCAAAAAGCCTCGCCGCCGCCCTTTGAAATAGCCGAAATCCTGGGTAAAGAAAAAACTTTGAAGAGGATTATAGAAGCTAAGGCGAGGATAAAATAAAAACTCCCAAGTCCGTAATTCGGTCTTGGGAGAGAGTGAAAAAGAGAGTAGTAGGAAAGTTGTCTGAGGGGATCCAGGAGAACCTTTTCTATGCCTGACCGGGTTGTACAAACCGATAACAAAAAGAGGCGTAATCATGCTTTCTTACCTCCAGTAAGAGGGCGATACCGATCAGCTCGACTATCTTCTCGTAATCGGACGCGGTCATTTTACTAGAGAATCCCGTGAATGCTCCTATTGATTTCCATTCCCCCTTGCCTTCACTCATGGCTCCCATCCGATAGAATCTGAGTATGCCCTCTTTATCTATGGTAACCATGTCATCGGGCCGGATAATCGTCAGCTTGTCCCTGAATCTTAGAAAATCTCGATGGTTCATTTTTTCCTCCTAAATAATTATAAGTTTTAAGGTTCATCCTTTTATTTTATGCGACAAAAGAATTGTTATATATATAACATATTTAATAGAATCTGTCAATTTTTCTGGCGAGACCTGATAATAGTTTTGATGATTCTTATCCTGCCCCTTATCAGCCAGGGCGGTTTAATTGATGACCTTAATGAGCAGATTAGCCAGGCCGAGCAAAAAAGGGCTGAATTGGAAAAGCAGGCCGAAGAATATCAGCAAGTCATCAATCAAAAGAAGGGAGAGATTAAAACCTTAAATAACCAGATAGCTATTTTCAACGCCCAGATAAACAAACTCCAGATAGAAATTAATATTACCGAAGATGATGTTGACCAGACCAAATTAGAAATTGTCCAGTTGGAGTATGGCATTGACCAAGCCGAAGAGGATATTCTGGAGCAAAGAGATAATTTAGCCAAAATTATTCAGACCATCGCCGAATACGACCAGACCAGTCAAATAGAAATAATTCTGGCCAGCGAAGATTTTTCTGATTTTTTTAATCAAATAGCTTATTTAGATAATCTCCAAAACGGCGTTCAGGAGAAAGTAGGACAGTTGAGAAACCTTAAAGAAAGATTAGGGCAGGATAAGGAAAGTAAAGAGGCCAAAAAGGAACACTTAGAAACTCTCAAAACTCAATTAACCAATCAGCAGTGGTCTTTAGCCAGCCAGAGAAAGTCCAAAGAAGCTCTTTTGAACTATACCCGCGGCGAAGAAAGCGAGTATCAGGAAATGCTGGCTCATGTAGAAGCCCAAAAGAAGTCGTTACTAGGCGACCTTAACCGCTTGCGCCAGTTGAAAGCCGAGGAACTGGCTAGGTTGAAGGAGCTTCAGGAAAAGCCGCCGGCTGAGTATTGGGCATCGCTTGACTGGTATTATCAGCAGGATGACTCCCGTTGGGCTAAAACAACTATTGGTATCAGCGATTCGGAAATTGAGGATTACGGCTGCGCGGTTACCTCGGTAGCTATGGTTTTAACTTATCACGGATATAGTATTACGCCTGGCCAGTTAGCTAAAGAATCAATTTACGCTGGCGACTTAATTTACTGGCCGCAAAGATGGGGGAGCGTCAGATGCAATAATTGCCCGCCGCCTCACGCCAGTCCTTTTGACTGGTTCCGTTTGGACCGCGAATTAGGAGCCGGTTATCCGGTGATTATCTTTGTTAAGGCCAATGGCCGGGGAGGCGGCCATTATGTAGTTGTCCATCATAAGACGGCTGACGGCCGCTACGTCGTTCAAGACCCGCTTTTCGGAGCCAATATCTATTTGGACTCCACCCGGGTCTATATTTCAAATCTTTACGAAACTACGACCAGTTTAGACCAGATGGTTATTTATCATTAATTAAGGCCTACAAAAGCTTAAGAATATATCTTCCAGCTAACGCGAAAATCCCCAGCGAGGATTTTCGCTGTAGTGAGCTGCTCGCTCTTTTTGCCTCGCAAAAAACCATGCCCATTCGCAGCTCAATGCCGCTGGAAAATATATTCTTAAGCTTTATCATAATCATGCGACATCTTATCTTAATTATTTTTATTCTCTTTTTTCCTGGTTTTGCTTTAGCCCAGAATCCGGAAGGATCGGCTAATTTAGAAAAGTTAGATAGATTTTATGAACAGATTAATGAAAAAGCCCTCCAGCCGATGAAACAACTAAGCGACAAACTCTCGGAAAGTATGGAGAAAAGCTTAGAAAAAGTTATAGAAAAAATTAAACAAAAGAAACATCAGAAACAAGAAGAAATAAAGGAAGAAGTTAAAAGAGAAGTCAAAGAAGGAGCTCGAGAATGGGGCCAGAGCTTGGCCATTTGGATTGAAGACCAGCTAGCTCCCCTAAAAATTAAAGTTCAAGAGGGGAGTAGCCTGATTAGAGAAAGAGTTAATCAGATAAAAGACTGGTTAATTGGCTTATTTTAAAAGGAAAAATATAGACATATCTTCAGAGGAGAGGGGATTTATCCACATAGACAATTTGACGGCCTGAGAGCCGTATATTAAAATGGATACAATGTCGCATAATAATCCTTAATACACATTTAATATATTGATTTTGGCTAATCTATGCAAAAAAGCTTAAAACCACTTCCCCAGCATTTAAACGATTTTTTGGACTGGTTAGATATTGAAAAAGGTTTATCTAATAAATCTCAGGAAAACTATTCCCGCTTCCTCAAAAAATTTATTGACTGGCTAAAGGAGAATGACCTTGAGGGCTTGAAGCCCCATCAGCTCTCCCCCACTCATATCTGGAATTATCGGGTCTATCTTTCCCGTCAATCCAAAAAACCATTAAAAAAATCAACTCAAAACTATTATTTGATTGCCTTGAGGTCCCTTTTAAACTATTTTGCCAATCGGGATATCTTATCCTTGCCAGCCGAAAAAATTAAATTAGCTAAAGATAAAGATGATAAAAAAGTAAGCTTTCTAAGCTTGGAACAATTAGAAAAATTATTTTCAGCCCCGGATGTTTCTAAACGCAATGGTCTCCGCGACCGAGCTATTTTAGAAAGCTTATTCTCAACTGGTCTTAGAATTGCTGAATTGGTTTCACTTGACCGCGAACAAATTAATCTAAAACCGACGACTAAAGAATTAGAATTAGGCATTGTCGGTAAAGGTAATCGGCCGCGAACGGTCTATTTTTCCGAAAGAGCTGTCCATTGGCTAAATAGGTATTTAGAAAGCCGCAAAGATAAAGATAAGGCCTTATTTATCAATTACCGAAGCAGAAAAAAATCAGAGCGTCGATTAACTGACCGCTCTATCGAAAGAATTATTAAAAGATACGCTCTCTTAGCCGGCCTGCCTATCAACACAACTCCTCATACTTTGCGCCATTCCTTTGCTACTGACCTTTTAAGCCAAGGGGTTGACTTACGGATTATTCAGGAATTTTTAGGTCATCGTAATATTGCCACTACTCAAGTTTATACTCATGTAACCAATCAACGTCTGCGCGACATCCATCGCCAATTCCATAGTGGCAAAAAATTAAAATGATGCTAAAATATAGGATTATCCCAATATTTTCATCGTTCGCTCGGAAATAAAAATTTATTTTCATTTCTCTCGCTCACTCGAAAATAAGCCATTATGCGCATCTCTTATTCGGCCCTGGACACTTTTTCCACTTGTCCGGCCAAGTATAAATATCAATACATTGATAAAATAGCTGTTCTTAAATCAAAAGAGTTGGTTTTCGGCACTTTGATTCATGAATGCATGCACATGTTCCACGAACCGACACGGTCAACGCCTGTTTCCGAAGATGAACTGCTCAAGTATTTCGCTGAAAAATGGGATGCTAGTGTTTACCAAAACGACCAGGAAGAATCTTTTGCCTTTCACCAAGGTGTTGCCCTGTTAAAGAAATACTATTTGCAAAATCAAGGAGCCGATTTTAATATCGTCGACTTGGAAACGCCCTTTGAGGTTCCCTTTTTAGAAAACAAGGAACTTCACCAAATTACCGGCCGGATTGACCGGATTGACAAACTGGCTGACGGCACCTTTGAATTGATTGATTATAAAACGTCTAGGAAGATGCCTTCTCAGGAGAATGTTGATAGAAACTTCCAGCTTTCGGTCTATTATCTGGGTATTACCAACCGCTGGCCCTCGCTCCAAAAAGAAAACAGACCGGTCAAATTATCTCTCTATTATCTCATTCATGGTGAAAAACTTTCCACTCTCCGGACTAATCAGCAAGCTCAAGAAAGCAAAGAAAAGATTTTATCTCTAATTAGTCAAATCAAAGAAAGTGATTTTCAGCCGCGGGCTAATCCGCTTTGTTCTTGGTGTCAGTATCAACCTTATTGCCCTCTCTACAAACATAAATTTATCCAAGAACAATCCCCTGCTCCTGATGACCAGAAAATAAAAGAAGTTATTGATGAGTATTTCCAAATTAAAGATAAACAAAGTCAGGATAATCAAAGACTGAACAAATTAAAAGAAATGATTAATCAGTATCTTAACCAGAAAGGGTTGGAACGGCTCTTTGGCCGAAACGGCCAGATTACTCGCTTGCCCCAGAAAAGATTTAGCTATAACTTTAATAAAGTGAAAGAAGTTCTGGAACCGATGGGTAAATGGAACCAGATTTTAACCATTGACCCAGCCAAATTTAAAAAGATAATTGATTCCCTGCCTTACCAGGCCAAAAAGCAAATTGACCAAGCCAAAACCTTGGAAAGAGAATTTAAGGTCATTTCAGCCAGCAAGAAATCGCTCGGAAAGTAATTTCAGGAGACGCAAATTTTTCTCCAGCGGAAAAATTTGCTCAGTACTCGACAAAATTTCGCCGGAGGCGAACCAAGCAATTTTGTCTCCGTATGCTCCTGAAA